>Ga0182012_10000003_pt1 | contig 265942 bp, 227 predicted proteins | sample 612S2SmetaG_FD_120486 | JGI IMG/M metagenome (GOLD analysis project Ga0182012, IMG submission 120486) | Permafrost microbial communities from Stordalen Mire, Sweden - 612S2S metaG | ecosystem: Environmental > Terrestrial > Soil > Wetlands > Permafrost | place: Sweden: Stordalen | collected... | reverse complement strand
CAGGCGCTGCTGCAGCAGCAGTCCCTGACCGGGCAGCCGGCCGCCGGCACGCTGGATCAGCGTTTCCTGTACTTCTCCGCGACCTTTCGGCGGCGCTTCTAGCCATGAAGATGGCCCCCTTGCGCAAATATCAACTGACCGCGCTGCTCACCCTCAGCGGCTGCGTCGGTTCACATTCGCCGCTGACCCGGGAAATTCTCGACGAGCAGAGCGGCAACACGCTGATCGTCGTGTCGACTCCGCTCGAGTTTGCCCGCGCTCGGACCGATGTCGCCGCGCACGCCCGCGACTACGCCACGCTCGTGGCGGTCGAAATCGACCAGGCCGGCAGCTACAGCGACTTTCTGCTGCTGTATCGCTGGTCGACGGTGGACCGGCGCATGTCACCGCCGCCCGATCCGGACCAGGGGGAACTGCACATCCTTGCAGACGGACGCGACATCGATCTCGAGCCGCTCGCGGACCTGCCCATCAGCCTGGCGAAGCGCGAGGAACTGTACGTTCCGCCTCATGGAGACCTGGTCGCGCACGCCTACCGCGCCGACGGCCCCACGTTGCGCTACATCGCTTCGAGCCGCCAGCTGATCGTGCGCCTGCCCCGGGAGCGGCTCGATACCCCCTTTGCACTCTTCCGGGACGGCCGCAAGGCGCTCGCGGATTTTGCCGGACAATGATCGCGGCGCCGATCGAGAACAGCGTCACGAAACAGTCCTGCGCCGCGATCGTCAGCGTGCAGGAACGGCGGCCGCCGCCAGCGGCACCGCCGAACGGCTCACGGATTCGTGCATCGGATGCATGAAATAAATCGCAGCCTTCGCGATTCTTTGTCGCGTGACATCCGCGCCCCGCTCCGTATTATGGAATGCGCCATTCGCCCAGTAGAGACGCTTCCGTATGCGCACACCGCTTCGTCATTATCTGCTCGCCTCGGACTTCGACCAGACCTTGAGCTTCAAGGATTCGGGCATGGTCCTCGCCGAGCTTCTCGGCATCGAGGGGTTCGAGGCGCGCGTGGCCGGTCTCGGCCGCAGCCATCTCGTTCAGCAAGGTGGCGAACTGGCCTACCTGATCCGCCATGATCCGGAGTTTCGCAGCGTGCGCCGCGAGCATCTGCAGGAGACCGGCCGCCGCATCCGGCTGAAGCACGCGATCCCTGCACTGGTGGACTTCATATCCCACGATACGCCGGGGTGTCGATTTGATTTCTTCGTGATCTCCGCCGCGCCGCGCGAAATCGTCATCTCCGCACTCGACGGAATCGTGCCGCCCGAGCACATCTATGGAACGGAGCTGGAATTCGACGCCCAGTCGGGCGAAGTGCGCTCGATCAAGCGCGTGCCCGCCGGCTACGGCAAGGTTGCCGTGATCGAGGAATTGGAGCATCGATTGGGGATCGCACCGGACCGCACGATCTATGTCGGCGACGGAAGCTCGGACGTTCATGTGATGCTGCACGTGAACAACCGCGGCGGCTTCACCATTGCGGTATCGGAGAACAAACAGCTCGCGCGGATCGCGCAAAGCACGGTAGTCAGCGACAATGCATTCAGCATCCTGGTGCCGATACTGGATCAGGTGCTAAGTTGGGAGACGCGCCGGATCCGGGATCTGTTCGAGTCTTATGGCCTCACCCTGAACGGATGGGAACGGGATCGCACGGATCGCGTGCAGATCAGCGAGCTGTTGGCCCACCCGGCTGAGGCGATTGCCGGATGAACCACTCAGGGATCAACGTCTTGGGATGGACCGCAACCGCCGTGTTCGTGGGTTCGTATTTCTTTTCGCGGCCCTCGCTGCTGCGCGCCGTGCAGATGTGCGGCGCGGTCCTCTGGATCACCTACGGGGTGCTCATCGGTGCATCCCCCGTCATCGTGGCCAACGCGCTGGTATTTACCGCGGCGGCTTGGACGGTATTTCGCGAAGCGCGGCGCTCGAGCCGCGGCGAGGGCTGAAGCCGGCTCCATTCTGGAATCGCGAGGACGGAGCCGTCCGTTGCCAGCCGGTACCCGGGTCCAAAGCCAACACTGCATTCTCTCGAGGCGCCGAAACATCGAATTGCCTCGCCCGCGCGGGCACCGACCTCCAGAAATCGGTCTTGGTCGTGCAGCACCTCCGTAGTCCAGCACCCGGTCCTACGGGTCGGCATAGGTTATATCATTGCAATGAATGAGAATTTGCGTTTAATATTGCGACGGCACCGTCGAGGACGCGGCTGGCGTTCGCTCTAACTCAAACGTCATCGGAGATCAGGAATGCGCTTGCGCCCCGCCGTCGGCAACATCCGCGCCCCGCTTTGGGGAAGGGCGGTCATTCTCGGACTCGGGGCCGCGGCCGCGCATGCCCAGCAGAGCCCGTCCGCCGATTCCGCATCGTCGGCCACCCTGCAGGACATCGTGGTCACGGCGGAAAAGCGCAGTGAAAGTCTGGAGAAGGTGCCGCTGAGCATCGTGGCCTACAATGCCGAGACGCTGGCGGAAACGGGCGTCGAGGACTTCTCCGAGCTGGCAGCCCGCATTCCCGGCGTGACGCTGAATTCTGCGGGCCCCGGCCAAAGCAGCTATTCGATCCGCGGCATCGCCTCGGTTGGCGGCAACTCGCCCACCACCGGTCTGTACATCGACGACACGCCCATTCTGCCGTCGGGCGGCGACGGCGCCACCGCGAGCATCGATCCCGACCTGTTCGACCTCGCCCGCGTCGAAGTGCTGCGCGGACCCCAGGGCACGCTATACGGTGCGAGCTCGATGGGCGGCACCGTGCGGTTCATCACCAATCAGCCGAACCTCAATCAGCAAGAAGGCGCGGTGAAGGCGGAGGGCTCGTACACCGAGCACGGCAGCGGCAACGCGCGGCTGGATGCGATGTACAACGTGCCGCTCATCGACGATCGGGTGGCGCTGCGGGTGGTGGGTACGTACAAGAATTTCAGCGGGTTCATCGACCGCGACGTGGGTGTTTGGGCTCCGAATCCGGATGTGCCGGCGGGATTTCCGGCGTATCCCGTTTCGCCCAATCACCCGGGCGCGATCGTGCGCAACGTCAACTCCGAGGAGCTTTACAGCGTTCGGGCGATGTTGAAGATCGCGGTCAACGATGCCTTCACCATCACCCCTTCCATCTGGCTCCAAGATCTGCAGATGGGCGGCGCGCCGGACTACGACATTGCGGAGGGTGATTCCACCGGTCCTCTGATTCAGGCGCGGCCATTCAATCTGTCGGAGGCGTATTCGGACCATTTCGAGCTCAGCAATGTCACCATGGCCTACGACCTGGGCTGGGGCAGCCTGCTCTCGACCACTTCCTACATGGGCCGGCGTGAAAACACTCCGGACGACGAAACCGAGGCGCTCGAAGACCTGATACCCCAGGGGAAATTCATACCCAACGTCTATTCACCCATCGTCACCACGCGCGAGTTCACCGAGGAGATGCGAATCGCCTTCGACCCGGCGGGCTCGCCGTGGAGCGGCGTCGCCGGGGCCTATTTCAACAACGCCGACCGGCACTACTACGTCAATTACCTGACGCCGAACTACGCTCAGTTCCAGAATTCGTATACGAGCGGCGTGCTGTTGCCGGGCGTCACCTTGAACGATCTCAATTACTCGCAGCATGGCGACTACGCGCCCAAGCAATCGGCGCTGTTCACCGAGATCGACTACGCCATCGACAGCCGCTGGAAAGCAACGGCCGGCGTGCGCTGGTACGACCTCGAGTACACGGCGATCCGCTACGAGGACGGGTGGAGCAACGGCGGCCCGACCTTGTCGGACGGCGCCGCCAAAAACACCGGCTTCGATCCGAAAGCCGAACTGTCCTACCAGGCGAACGATCAGCAGCTCTACTATGCCAGTGCCTCGAAGGGCGTGCGCCCGGGGGGCGTGAACACCAGCAACCTCGCGCAGAAGGGATGCGGCCAGGACTACGGGCCCTATCAGCCGGACAGCCTGTGGAATTACGAACTCGGCGGCAAGACCCGCTGGCTGGGCGGAGCGCTCACCGTGAACGCGGCGGTGTACTACATCAAATGGAGCGAGGTACAGCAGGGTGAGACTCTGCCCTGCTCCTATCAGATCACGGAGAATGCAGGCGGGGCGGTGGTCCACGGCGGCGAGCTCGAGATCAACGGCATCGTGGCGAGCCATTTGCAGCTCGGCGGCGGCGTCGGCTACACCAAGGCGGTGCTCGATGCGAACGCGCCGAACTTGGGCGGCCTCAAGGGTCAGCAGCTGGAGAACGTGCCGCTCTGGAACGCCAACGCGAGCGCCAAGTACTTGTTCACCCCGATGTCCGGTTATGACGCCTTCGTGCGTGCGGACGGCCAGTACGTGGGCGAATCCTATCCGGACTTCGACCGCACCGATCCTGCGACCTTCCAGCGGGCCTACGCACTCATGGATCTGCGCGGCGGGCTGATTCACGACGCGTGGGAGGCTGATCTGTTCATGACCAACGTGTTCGACAAGCAGGCGGCGCTGTCCGAATTCCTATCGGACAATTACTCGGCGACCACCCGGGTGCGGATGTTCACCAATCAGCCGCGAACCACGGGGATCTCCCTGCGCTGGAAATTCTAGGGTCTTTCGCTCGAGTGGTTGGCGCACGATAATGGCGGCGCACGCACCGCGCGCGCGGCTGCGGCTCAACACCTTCAGAGGATGACCATGAACCAAGAACTCAGCCAACTGGACCAGATCAAGAGCACGCTGATCGACCTGGCGATCCGATTCGGTCCCAAACTATTGGCGGCGACCCTGATCATGACGGCGGGTGCATTCGCCGCCCGCTGGGCGGCGCGGGGCACCGTCCGCGCCCTGCATCGGTTGGACCTCGAGCCCCCCGTCCGGATGCTCTTCTCGCGCGTCGTGCGGATTTTAGTCCTTGGGCTGTTCCTCATCATGGCGCTTCAGAATCTGGGCGTCGAATTGCTGCCGCTCATCGCCGGCCTGGGTGTGGCCGGGGCCGGCGTCGCATTGGCTACCCAGGGCGTGCTCAGCAATATCGTAGCCGGATTGACCATCATCTTCACCAAGCCCTATCGGGTCGGCGAATACATCTCGGTGGTCGGGGTCGAGGGCAAAGTGGAGTCCATCACGCTGTTCTCCACCGCGCTGACCCACCCCGATCTATCGCGCGTGGTCGTGCCCAATCGCAAGGTGGTGGGCGAAATTCTCCACAACTACGGCCGCATCCGGCAGTGCGAGGTGACCGTGGGTGTCGCTTACGACGCCGATCTTGCCGGAACGTTGAGCGTGATTCGCGAGCTGGTGAGTGCCAATCCGCGCGTGCTCGCCGATCCGGCGGCGCTCGTGCAGATCGGCACGCTGGCCGACTCGGCCGTGCAGATATCCATCAAGCCGTGGGTCGCCGTCGCCGATTACGCGGCTGCAGCGGGAGAGCTCAATCTGTCGGTCGTCGAGGAATTGCGTCGCCGGGACATCAGCATCCCCTTCCCGCAGCACGAGGTGCGGCTGCTCAACGCCGCTTGAGGCGATGGGCTGTTCGCTGCGCACCGGGCCGGCCGGCTCAATGCATGTGCTGCCCGCCGTTGATGGCGATGTTCGCCCCGGTGACGAACGCCGCCTCGTCGCTGGCGAGATAGGCGACGAGCCCCGCGACCTCCTCGGGCTTGCCGAGACGGCCGACCGGGATTTGCGGGATGATCTTGGTGTCGAGCACTTCCTTCGGAATCGCCGTCACCATCTTGGTTCCGATGTAGCCGGGAGAGATGGTGTTGACGGTGACGCCTTTGCGCGCCACTTCGAGCGCCAATGCCTTGGTGAATCCATGCATGCCGGCCTTGGCGGCCGCGTAGTTGGTCTGACCGAACGCGCCCTTCTGCGCGTTCACCGACGAGACGTTGATGACCCGCCCCCAGCCGCGCTCCACCATCCCGTCACACACCTGCTTGGTCATGTTGAAACAGGAGTCGAGATTCGCGTGCATGACCGCGTCCCAATTGGCCTTGTCCATTTTTTTGAATGTCATGTCACGGGTGATGCCCGCATTGTTCACCAGGACATCCACGGGACCGAGCTCCTGCACCACGCGCGCGATGCACGTATTGCACGATTCCCAGTCGACGACATCGCAAGGATAGGCGTAAAACTCGAAGCCCTCCTCCCTCATGGCCGCCAGCCATTGCGACGCCTGGGCGTTGCTGGGTGAGTAGGTCGTCGCCACCGTAAAGCCGAGAGCCGCGAGCTTTCGGCAGATCGCCTCCCCGAGCCCGCCCATTCCGCCCGTCACCAGGGCGATTCGTTTGGTCGTTGACATGAATTTCCCCCCGTCAATTTGGAATTTACGGTACGGGGTCCCTCCGCGAGGGTCAATAGGGTTAGTGCAGAGGGCGCCGGGGCTCGATTCGGTCCATACTGGTCAGCTGGTGTGCCCCCGCAAGGGCTTTCCCGCGAGCAGCGCCAGGACCGCGATCAACGGGGGCACTACGAAGTTCCAGGTGGCCACCCAATGGAACAACAAAGCGGAGGATGCCGCCCCCAGTGCGAAACTCACGATCGCCATCGACAGCCGGCGAATTCTCGCCGCGACCACCCCCCGATCCGGAGGACCGAGTCCGCGCAGCAGGTCCGCCAAGTCCATCATGACCTGCGTCGTGGTACCTGTCATCAAAGTCGACGGCGGCGAGTCGCCGAGATAAATGCGGTGCACCGTATTTTGAATGGCCATTGCTGCAACCAGCGTCATCCCGGTCATCATCGCGGGCCCTGAGTCGCCATCGGCGAACGGCCCCCAGAGGATCGCCATGGCGCCGGCCGCAATCAGCAATGTCATCTTGAGTGCGAGCAGCGTTTCGAGCGACGGCCAGGAGCGGCGCGAGAGCTCCGAGCTCGCCAGTCGTGTGAACATGACCGCGACGCAAAATACCGGCAGCGCCAGCAGTTTGGTGAGGACCCCGGAAGTGCCGTTCACCAGCGCTGCGCCGATGGTCACGAAATTGCCGGTGACGTGCGCGGTGAACAGACCCTGTAACGCGAGGAAGCCGGCGGTATCGACGTAGCCGCCATTGAAACTCAGCAAAGCGGGTACGCTCAGCCGCATCGACCATCAGGACAGCCGGGAGAAATCGGGTGCCCGCTTCTCGAGCACCGCGCTCATCGCCTCGCGCGCCTCCGGGGAACCCAGCTGCCGCTCGAAGTGCAATTCCTCCTGTTTCATGCGGGCGGCCACTTCGGACCGGTAGGCCTCACCCTTGAGCAACTCCTTGGTGAGACGCAGCGCCTGCGGCGGCTTGAGCGCCAAGGCGGCTGCATGCTCCTCGACCATGCCGTCGAGCAGGCTGCGCGGATGCACGGCATTGACCAGACCGAGATCCCGCGCCGTCCGCACATCGAACCGGTTGCCGAAGAGAAGCAGCTCCGCGGCGCGCTGATGTCCCACCATTCGCGGCAGCAGCAGACTCGAGGCCGCCTCCGGAACCACACCCAGATTGACGAACGGCAGCTGAAAGATCGCATCCTCCGAGGCGTACACCAAATCACAGTGCAGCAGCAGCGTGACGCCGATGCCGACCGCCAAGCCATTCACGCACGCGATCACCGGCTTGCGGGCGTTGGCGAGCACGGACAGGAAGCGCATGACGGGATTGTCGTTCCCTGCCGACCGGCCTCCCAGGAAGTCCTTCAAGTCATTGCCGCTGGTGAACACATCCCCGGTTCCGGTGATCGTGATCACGCGAATCGCGGGGGTGGTCTCCGCCCCCTCGATGGCCTGCGCGAGGGATGCATACATCGCCTGCGTGATAGCATTTTTCTTCTCGGGCCGGTTCAATTGCATGCGCAGCACGCCGGCGGCTTGCGTCGTTAGCACGTGGTCTGTCACAGCGGCGTCTCCCTGCGGGCGTGGCGTTGCGCTACATTATCGCTCATGAAAAGCGCACTGGGTGCATTGCTCCTCTGAATGGCGGCCTCCGACACCAGCAATCCGCCGGGGCGCATCAAGCAGACCACCCAGCAAGCGCAAAACAGCAAGGAACTGCCGTTTCGCGCACGGCTCAAGGGCGGCACCGCACAAGCCCTGATGTCAGCCGCCGCCGCGGTCATCGCGTATCTGCCCACCAGGCCGCTGGGGCTGCATGAGGGTTTCTGGGGGTCGATCACCGCCATCGCCGTCGTGCAAGCGGAACTCAGCGCAACCCGGACGTCGGCCCGGGATCAGTTCGCGGGGGCCGCCATCGGCGGTCTGATCAGCGCCGCGATCGCCACCGTCGCCGGGGACCAGCTGCCGGCCTACGTGGTGGCGCTGGTGCTGTCGATGCTCGCCTGCTGGCTACTCAACGTATCGACCGCCGCGCGCCTGGCCGGCTCGACGGTCACCATCATCATGCTCGTTCCGCACGTGGGGACTGGCGGTTGGCGGATGATGCTGTTCCGGGTCGCCGAGGTCGGCTGGGGGGTCGCGGTTGCCATCACCATTGTTTGGGTGGTGACCTGGGCCGAGAGCAGGATCAGCCCGCCTCGATCGCCGGGCTCCGAGCGAGCTCCGGGATAGCCACCGGCGGCATCACAGACCCCCTTCGAGCAACCGCTCGACGATCAATTCCGCGGCCTTGAGCCGTCACCTGAGTGGAATCGAGATAATTATCTCAATCGTATGATTTATATACATTAATGAACCGTGATCGGCCGATCAAAACTCGCTGACCTGGCCGACACCAGCACTGCACATGGCGCCCTGCTCCACCGCCCGCTATTCTTCCTCGACGGCATCCGAGAGCACCGCCTTGCGTTCGGCCATGAAGTGTCGCATGGCCTCATCGCGGGCGGGGTCGATCCCGGGGTCCTGATACTCGGCCAGCATCCTTTTCCAGACGGCGTTCGCCCGCTGTTCCGCAGTGAGCTTTCCCTCCATCGACCATTGCTCGTAGGACGAATAGTCCGCGATCGTCGATTGATAGAACGCGGTCTCGAAATTCGCCTGCGTGTGAGCGCAGCCGAGGAAATGGCTGCCCGGGCCCACCTCGCGCAGGGCATCGAGCGCCTGACCGCGCTCCGACAGATCCATCCCCTGGGCAAGGCTCTGCATCATGGCGAGCTGATCGGCGTCCATGACGAATTTCTCGTAGCCGGCCACGAGGCCGCCCTCCAGCCAGCCGGCCGCATGGGTGACCAAGTTGACGCCGGCGAGCAACGTCGGCAGGAGTGTGTGCGCGCTTTCGTAGGCCGCCTGGGCATCGGCGATCTTGGAGGAACACAAAGATCCGCCGCTGCGGCAGGGCACGCCGATGCGCCGGGCCAGCTGGGCGGTCGCGAAGATCATCTGCGTCGCTTCGGGCGTGCCGAACGTCGGCGCTCCCGTGCGCATGGAAATCGCTCCCACAAAGGACCCCAGGATCACGGGTGCCCCCGGACGCACGATCTGCGTGAGCGCCATCCCGGCCAATGTCTCGGCCAGAATCTCGGCGAGGCATCCGGCCGCGGTGACCGGACCCATGGCGCCCGCGAGCACAGCTGGCACGATGATGGTGCCCTGATTGGCGCCCGCGAACTCGCGCAGCGCGCCGAGCATGCGCCCGTCGAAAGTCAGCGGAGAGTTGGAATTGATGTTGCCGAGCACCACGGGGTGGGTCTGCAGATACTCGGCGCCGAACAGCACCTGCGCGAGAGCGATCGCATCGCGGGCGTGCCCCGGCGTTTCCGGCGTCGCCTCGCAACCCTGATCGCTATACCGGAAGAACGAATATTGCACGTCCAGGTGACGCTTGTTCGGCGGGATTTCCATGGGCTCGCACATGCAGCCGCCGGAGAAGTGGATGGCCGGCGCCATGTGCGCGAGCTTGATGAAATTCTGCAGATCCTCGAGCGTCCCGTAGCGCCGTCCGCGCTCGATGTCGTACACGAACGGCGGTCCTCCCACCGGCGAGAACACCGTGGCGTCGCCGCCGAAGCGCACGCTACGGTCCGGATTTCTGGCGTGGAGGGTGAACTCGCGCGGCGCCGTTTGCAGCAGGCGCCGCGCGAGGCCGCGTGGAATGTGCACGCGCTCGCCCTGCACGTCCGCTCCCGCACCGCGCCACAATCGAAGCGACTCCGGATCGCGCCGGAACTCGATCCCGATCTCCTCGAGAATGGTTTCCGCATTCGCCTCGATGATTTCCACCGCTTCGCTGCTCAACAGCTCCACGACCGGGAGCTTGCGCCGGATGTACGGATATTTGGCGGCCTGAGTCCGGGCGCGCGCCAGCCGGTTTTCGCGTCCTCGGCGCGGCGCGTTTGAGGGTTGACTCACGGTATCCTCGCATTGACGGGTGACTTGGGACGTCCGGGAGCCACTATGCCTCGGCCGCGGGCACGGCACAATTCTTATTGAACGACCGCACGACAAGGAGGGGGGGCCGGGCACGCAGCGCGGTGCATCCCGGTCTGCGCTAAACTAGGGCGGCTGGCTGAAAGCAGGTGGGTATCAACAATAAAGCGTCGCTGACGCATCCGAGACGACCATGCACCAAACTCTCTACAAGGTCCCCCCGGCCTTCGCACAGAAAGCCCGGATCAAGCACGCCGATTATGAGCGTCTGTACACGGAGTCGATCGAGGATCCGGAGCGCTTCTGGGGCGGCGTCGGCCGGCGCATCGATTGGATCAAGCCTTTCTCGCAGGTGAAGGACTCGAGCTTTGCCGAGGCCGATTTTCGCATTCGCTGGTTCCACGACGGAACACTCAATGTGTCGGCCAACTGCCTGGATCGGCACCTGAAAACCCGCGGCGACAAGACCGCCATTCTCTGGGAGGGCGACGACCCCGCAAAATCCGAGCATATCAGCTACCGGGAACTGCACGAGAAGGTATGCCGCTGCGCCAATGCGTTGAAGCATCTCGGCGTCAAGAAAGGCGACCGCGTCACCATCTACCTGCCCATGATCCCGGAGATTGCCGTGGCCATGCTGGCCTGCACACGCATCGGCGCGACTCACTCCGTGGTGTTCGCCGGCTTTTCTTCCGAGGCCCTCGCCGGGCGCATCGCGGACTGCCAGTCGACACTCGTGATCACCGCCGATGAAGGGCTGCGCGGCGGCAAGCGCATTCCGCTCAAGCAATACGTCGACGGAGCGCTCGACATCCGCGGGACCGAATGCGTCACGGACGTGCTCGTGGTGCGCCGGACCGGTGCCGAGGTCGCCATGTGCTCACCGCGCGATCGGTGGTACGAGGATCTCGTGGCGGCGCAATCGGCCGATTGTCCCCCGGTGGAAATGAACGCGGAAGATCCGCTGTTCATCCTCTATACGTCGGGGTCCACGGGCAAGCCCAAAGGCGTCCTGCATACCACGGGCGGATATCTGGTTTACGCGGCCTTCACGCATCAAACCGTGTTCGATCTTCGGGAAGATGACATCTACTGGGCCACCGCGGATATCGGCTGGGTCACCGGTCACAGCTACATCGTTTACGGGCCGCTCGCCAATGGCGCGACCACGCTGATGTTCGAGGGCGTCCCGAGCTACCCGGACTTCGGCCGTTTCTGGCAGGTGGTCGACAAGCACCAGGTGACGATCCTGTACTCCTCGCCCACCGCCATCCGCTCGCTGATGCGCGAAGGCGAGGCACCGGTCAAAGCCTGGTCGAGAAAATCCTTGCGGCTGCTCGGGTCCGTGGGCGAGCCGATCAATCCCGAGGCCTGGGAGTGGTACCACCGGGTGGTGGGCGATGACCGTTGTCCCGTGGTCGACACGTGGTGGCAGACCGAAACCGGGGGGATATTGATCACACCGCTTCCCGGCGCAATCGACTTGAAGCCCGGATCCGCCACGCTCCCCTTCTTCGGCATCCGACCGGCCATCGTCGACAACGACGGTCGTGTTCTCGAGGGGCCATGCGAGGGAAATCTCGTGCTCCTCGACAGCTGGCCCGGTCAGATGCGCTCCGTGTACGGCGATCACCAGCGCTTCATCGACACCTACTTCAAAGCCTTCCCCGGGCGGTATTTCACCGGGGACGGTGCGAAGCGGGATGACGACGGCTACTATTGGATCACCGGCCGTGTGGACGATGTGCTCAACGTCGCGGGCCACCGGCTTGGCACGGCGGAGATAGAAAGCGCCCTGGTCGCGCATCCTCAAGTCGCCGAAGCGGCGGTGGTAGGCTTCCCGCACGACATCAAGGGTCAGGGCATCTATGTCTACGTGACCTTGATCGCGGGATCCGAGCCCACGGATCCGCTGCGCGGCGAACTCAGGGAATGGGTGCGCAAGGAAATCAGTCCCATCGCCACGCCCGATGTAATCCAGTGGGCGCCCGGATTGCCCAAGACGCGGTCCGGCAAAATCATGCGCCGCATTCTGCGCAAGATAGCCGCAAACGAGTCGGATCAGCTCGGCGACATCTCGACGCTCGCCGACCCCGGCGTGGTCCAGCAGCTTGTGGAGGAGCACGAGCGCTCGGTACCCCCCAAGCGGTAGGTCCGCGGGTCAGCGCTCGACGGCGAGCGCAACCCCCATGCCGCCTCCGATACAGAGACTCGCGAGACCCTTCCTGGCATCGCGCTTCGCCATCTCGTGCAGCAATGTCACCAGGATGCGGCAACCGGATGCGCCGATGGGATGACCGATGGCGATCGCCCCGCCGTTGACGTTGATCTTGCGCGTGTCCCATTCCATCTGCCGGTTGACGGCGATGGCTTGAGCCGCGAACGCTTCGTTGATTTCCATCAGATCGAGGTCCGCCGGCGCCCACCCGGCCTTGCTCAGGCACAGGCGGCTCGCGGGCACGGGCCCCATACCCATGATTTTCGGATCGACCCCGGCGGAGGAATACGCACGCACCGACGCCAGAGGCGTGAGTCCGAGCTCCTTCGCCTTGCGCGCCGACATCATCATCACCGCAGCCGCTCCATCGTTGATTCCCGAGGCATTGCCCGCGGTGACCGTGCCGTCCTTGCTGAACGCCGGTTTCAGACCGGCCAGCGACTCGACCGTGGCGCCGGGCCGGATGTACTCGTCCGCGTCGAAAAAAGTGTCGCCCTTGCGCGAATGGATGCGGATCGGCGCAATCTCGTCCTTGAATCGTCCCGCCGCCTGCGCGGACTGCGCCTTCTGCTGCGAGGCAGCCGCAAACTCGTCCTGATCGAGGCGCGAGATGCCGAATTGCCGGGCGATGTTCTCGGCTGTGACCCCCATATGGTAGTCGTTATAGGCATCCCACAGGCCATCCGACACCATGCTGTCGATCAGCGTTGCATCGCCCATGCGAAAGCCTTCGCGCGATCCGTTGAGCACGTGGGGCGCCGCACTCATGTTTTCCTGGCCGCCCGCAATCACGATATCGGCGTCGCCGCAACGAATCGCCTGCGCGGCGAGGTGCGTGGCCTTCAGGCCGCTACCGCACACCTGATTAACGGTCATGCCCGGCACGCTGTCGGGGATGCCGGCGCGGATCAGCGCCTGCCGTGCCGGGTTCTGGCCGACGCCGGCGGTGAGCACCTGGCCCATGATGACCTCGGATATCTGGCCGGGCTTCACGCCGGAACGCTCGAGCAGCGCTTGGATGAGCTGCGCTCCCATCTCCGCCGCCGGTATCTTGGCGAGGGAGCCGTTGAATTTGCCGACCGCGGTGCGCAGCGCGGCGGTGATGACGACGTCGTTCATGCAAGTTCTCCTGAAAGCGATACGCTATTTCTGCAGGACATAGTCGCCCGGTGCGTCGGCGATCGGCGCGTAACCATGCTTCGGCGAGCCGAGCGCCGGAGGTGCCGTTCGTTTCGCGCCGGAATGCTGCACGAGCCAGCGTTCCCACACGGGCCACCAAGACCCCGGCACGGGAGCGGTCGCCTCGAACCAGGCGTCCGGGCTTTGAGTCTCGGTCTCCTTCGACCAGGTGCGGATCCGGTGACGGCGCCGTGGATGCGCGGGGCCGCTGACGATGCCCGCATTGTGGCCGCCCGATGTCAGCAGGAAAGTGTAATCGGGTGAGCGCGTCAGGCCGCGCACCTTGTACACGGACCGCCAGGGCGCGACGTGATCGGTCTCGGTGCCCACGACGAACATGGGCAGCTTGATATCGGCAAGATTGACGCGACGCCCTTCGGCCATGAACTCGCCCTTCGCCAGGGCGTTGTTGAGGTAGAGCTGGCGCAGATATTCTGCATGCATGCGGCAGGGCATTCTCGTGCCGTCGGCGTTCCACGCCATGAGATCATTCGGCTCGTCGCGCTTGCCGCGGATGTAGTGGTTGACCGCGGGCGTCCACAGCAGATCGCGCGACCGCAGCATGGAAAACGCGGCGCCCATCTGCTCGCACTTCAGCACACCGGTGCGGCTCATGGCGGCTTCCAGCATATCGAGCTGACTCGGACTGATGAACACCGAGAGCTCGCCGGGCTCGCTGAAATCCGTCTGCGCCGCGAGCAATGTGACGCTCGCCAGATGCGTGTCGCCTTGTGCCGCGAACGCCGCCGCCGCAATTGACAGCAGTGTGCCGCCGATACAGTAGCCGACGGCATGAATCTGGCGCCGCGGGACGATCGCCGATACCGCGTCGACCGCGGCTCTGACACCGAGGCGCAGGTAGTCATCCATGCCGAGCGAGCGATCGGCAGCCGTGGGATTCTTCCAGGACACCATGAACACGGTGTGACCCTGCCCGACGAGATAGTTGACCATCGAATTGCTGGCGGACAGGTCGAGCACGTAGTACTTCATGATCCACGCCGGGATGATGAGCACCGGTTCGGCAAAAACCGTGGCGGTTGCCGGCGAGTATTGAATCAGCTCCACCAGCTCGTTGCGCATCACGACCTTGCCGGGCGTCGCAGCCAGGTCGCGTCCGACCACGAACTTCTCCATGGCGCTCGGACCCTTGCCCTCGAGCGTGCGCTCGATGTCCTCCAGCCAGTGGCCGAAACCACGGACCAGGTTTTGACCCGCCTCGGCGCGAGTTGCGTTCAAGAGATCGGGATTGGTGGCGAGATAATTCGCGGGGGACAGGGTCTCGACGGCATTGCGCGCCATGAAATCCAAGGTGCGCCCGGATTCGGGAGCCACCCCGGGCACATTCGACCAGGCGTTCTGCCACCAATCGGCGTAATTTTTGAAGGCGTGCGCGTAGAGATTGTAGGGCCACTGGCTCCAGGCATCGCCGCTGAATCGAGCATCGCCCGGCACCGGCTCGAGCGGCTTTTCGGCGGTGGTACGCCATGCGAACGACCAGTTGTCGAGCGCTTTGGCCGTCGCATCCTGCAAGATCTGCCACTGTTTGGGCGGATCCTTCGCCACGTTGAGATACCAATCCCACCAGGCGTTCGCGTACACATCGGGGGCGAGCCCACCCGTGACCGCCGCCAGATGTTCCCGCAACGAACGCGCGATCGACTGAGGGTCCGCGAGGTCGTGCGGCGGGATGCCGGGAGAGTGAGAGCTAGGATCCACAGGGCTCACTATACGCGGGGCGCTGAAGCGGGGCGCCGTGAAGCGCCCCGCCCGCTCAACTAATGAACTTAGCTCGCCTTGCGCTTGGTCTCGGCGGCGACCTTGTTGACGCCCTCATTCACGGCATCGCTGAACCCGGTCTGCGAATCGGCCGTCAGCTTGACGAATTCTTCCGCACGCGCCCGCAGCTTTTCGCTGAGCGCCGTGGTGAGTTCGACCTGCTTGGAGACGAAATCGACCGGGCTCTGCGCGCCCATCGCGGCCTTCGCCTGCGCGAGGCTCCACTCCAGGTAGTCGCCGGCTACGGCGTACTGGTAGCGACCGACGCGGTCCAGCGCCTTGACGCCTTCTTGCTGCACCTTGACGGCGGGGGCAAAGGCGTTGCGATAGGTCTCGAGAATGGTCTTGGGATCGAAAGTTGAGTCGCTCATGGGATTCTCCTGAGTTGGGTGGTGTTTCATTCTGGAGGCCATTATACGCATATTTGTATGCAATGCAAGAAGAACTGTAAAATCACTCATGCCGACGATTTTTACCTTTTAACATTCTGATTTATATATCTTTTAATTTTACATTATGGGGACTTACTGCTCCGTCAATTATGCACTGCACGATATTTTGCGGGGACCAATGGACGCGGCTATCCGTTGCGGAGCAAGATGAACCCATGAGCGCCATCCGCCACCACATTCAGTCTCTGGAGCGTTGCGTCGCCCGCAACGGCGCGCGACTCACCCGGGAGGATCTGCCCGAGTCGGTGCATGGTCGGGTCACCGAAGGGCTCATCACGCTGCGCGCCCGACTGAGCCCGGAGGAGGAGCTGCTCGCGTTGGTGCACGAACTGGCGCATTGGCTGGCGCATCGGGTCGGGGAAAAGAATTCGCCCGGCGTGTCCCAGACAGTCTGCGAGTACGAGGCGGAAGCCGTGGAAGCGCTGGTGATGTCGCGTCTGGGATTCGACCCGGCCGCCGCATACGCGGGCCCTGGCGAGGCCGGTTTGCCCACGGACGGATTGCTGTCGTCTTCCGTCGCGCGCGTCCGCTGCACGAGCCGCACGATCTGCCAGGCGCTCGGCCTGGACCCGGACGACTAAAGGCGCAAGCCGCCGTCGATATCCAGACAGCGTCCGGTGAAGAAGTCATTCTGAAAGATGAACAGAACGGCCTGCGCGATTTCCTGAGGCAACCCCAGGCGCTTGAGCGGCACCGGGGCCGTCATCTTTTCGAGGACCTCCGGACGCATGGACGTGAGAATCTCGGTGCGGGTGAATCCCGGAGCCACCGAACCTGCGCGAATACCGAAGCGCGCGAGTTCCTTCGCCCAAACCACCGCCATGGACTCGACGCCCGCCTTCGCGGCGCTGTAGTTCGTCTGGCCGGCATTGCCATGGCGGGAGATGCTGGAGATATTCACGATCACACCGCCGTTGCCGCGCTCGATCATGTGCTTGGCGGCCTCCCGCCCGCACAAAAAGACGCCCGTCAGATTCACCCCGATTACCGCGTTCCATTGATCGAGGCTCATCGAGCCGACCACGGCGCCATCCTTGACCTTGACCAAAAGTCCATCGCGCACGATTCCCGCGTTGTTGACCAGGCCGTCCAGCCGGCCAAAATCGGATGCGACACGGTTCATCGAATCGGCGACCTCCGCCTCTTCCGCGACGTTCACGCGATAGTGCCGCGCCGTGATCGAGTGCGCCGCGCAAAGCCGCGAAGTCTCCTCCAGATCGGTTGCATTGAGGTCGAACAACGCGAGGTTCGCGCCCTGCTGCGCCAATTGCACGGCGGTTACCCGGCCGATGCCCCGGCCCGCACCGGTGACCACCACGGTTCTATCGCGTAACTCCATGAGAGCTCACCTGCCTTTCTTTGATTTGGGAGCACCGCGCTCCGCGGACTTCGAGGTATGGGCGCCCTCACCTTTGAATGCGTTGCGAGTCGCCGCCTGCACTTGCTCCCACGCCTCCATGTTCTTGCGGGTGAGTTCTGCCAGCGGAGCGAAGGGTGTCTGCAATGCCTTTGCCATCTCGGATTGCATGGCTTCCTGCTGACGCAACATGGCCGTGAACGCCTGTTCCAAATAGCGGCTCAGCAGCGCTTGCATCGGACCGCCATAGAAGCGGATGATCATTTCCAGCAATTCGGAACCCAACACCGGCATACCAAACTGTTCCTGCTCCGCAATGATCTGCAGAAGAACCGATCGGGTCAGGTCTTCGCCGGATTTGTCGTCGACCACCTTGATCCTGTCGCCCGCGACGATGAGTTGCCGCAGATCATCGAGAGTGACGTGACGGCTGGCCGCGGTGTCATACAGACGGCGGTTGGAATACTTTCGTATGAGACGTTCTTGCTGCATGCCAGACCTTGGACCTCATCCTAGGCGAAGCTTTCGCGTCGCACAACTTGCACAGTACGCAGTACGCGCATCAGGTTTTGATGGAAAATTTTAGTTTTTATTAAAACAATGACTTACACTAGATATATACTATTACATGTTATGTACCATCGCACGAGCAAGTTTTTTTGCAGCGCAAAGCTCTCGGTGCTGGGACGGTCGTGAGCAGCGACTTCTGGAGACACTGGCAGGCGTCCGGCCCATTCGCTTGGAGCTCCGGCGCACCGGCATCGCCGGGCTCCGCGGCGCCCGGCTTCGGGCCCTTCGCCGACTCCGCCGAACGCTTCGCGGCGGCGGCCCGCGATTTCATGGCCAAGGCCGGGCTGGCACCTCCGACTTCGAACGCGGGGTCCCAATCCGCCTACACCGCCGCGGAGGGCTTCGGCAACTTCCTGCGCGACCACTTCGCCGGATGCTTCACCCCCCCCTGGCCACCCTACCCGGCGGGCGCGGCAGCCCCCGTCACCGACTTCACGGAAGCACCGGCTTTAGGGTTGGCACGCGAGCAGGTGCTCCGTGCCCAGCGCGCCGCCGAGGCCTGGAGCCGTCTCGTGGAGGCGCAAGGTCGGCTGCAGCGACTGTGGTCGGACACCCTGCGCGCCGCGGCAACCGAGTTCAGCTCACGGCTGCTGCCGAGCGAGCCGCTCACACAGGAAGCGATCGACCGCCTCTACGACCAATGGATCGATTGCGCTGAACAGGCCTACGCACGCACCGCGCACAGCGACGATTTTTGCGACGCGCTCGCCGCGTTCGTCAACGCCGGGTCGCAATGGCGGCGCGAGTCGGCCGCCGGAACGGAAGAATGGGCCAAACTCCTGGATCTCCCGACGCGAAGCGAGATCAATGAATTGACGCTGCGCCTGCGGGAACTCGAAGCGCGGGTCGGCGCGATGGAAAAGCACCCGGTGCGCGGAACGCAACAGGCGGCGGCGGCGCCATCGCCGAGCCCCGCTCGTGCCCCACGGCCGGCGCGCGCAGCGAAACGAGCGCGATCCGCCAAGCCGTCCGCATCGGGCAACGTCGCGCGTTCTGCCCGGTCCCGGCCCGCGCGCTCGAAACGCAAGTGACGAGTGCCGATCTCAAGGCGGCGCTTGCAGCTGCCCGCCACGCCACCGCCGGTTGCTCGGACAAGGAAGAGGTCTGGCGATCCGCAAAGCTCCGGCTGTACCGCTATCGCTCGATCGCAAAGCCGGGTCAGGCGGCGCCCGTTCTCATCGTTTACGCTCTGGTGAACCGCCCCTACATGATGGATTTGCAGGAAGACCGCTCCTTGATCCGCGGCCTCCTCGCCCAAGGTCTTGACGTCTATCTGATCGACTGGGGATATCCCGGCGGCGCCGATCGATTCACCACGCTTGCCGATTACATCGAGGGGTTCCTCCACCGGTGCGTGGAGCAAATCCTGAGAAACCACGGGCTCGAGAAACTCAATCTGCTCGGCGTTTGTCAGGGCGGGGTCATGAGTCTTTGCTATGCCGCACTCCACCCCGGACGGGTGCGCAATCTCATCACCATGGTCACTCCAGTCGACTTTCATACACCGGAGGATCTGCTGTCCAAGTGGGTCAGAAAAATCGACATCGGGGCCGTGGTTGGCGACGGCAACGTACCGGGCGCCGTCCTCAATCAGCTGTTTTTGTCGCTGATGCCCTTTCGGCTGACGCAGCAAAAATATGTCGAACTGTTGCGTGGAGCGCCCGAGCCCAAACGCATCGAGAATTTCATGCGCGTCGAGCAGTGGATTTTCGACAGCCCCGACCAGGCAGGCGCCGCATTTCGGGAATTCGTCACTTGGTGTTACCAGGAGAATCGTTTGGCGCGCAATCGGCTCGAGATCGCAGGGCGGGCTATCCGGCTCGATGCCTTGCGCATGCCGATGCTGAATCTCGTCGGTGCGCGCGACCATCTCGTGCCGCCCGCGGCGTCACGCGCGCTGCAGCGGCTTGCGGGAAGCGGCGATTTCACCACCCTGGAGCTCGACCTCGGACACATCGGCATGTACGTGAGCGCCCGCGCCCAGCGCGAAGTGCCGCCCGCCATCGCCCAATGGCTCGAGTCACGCTGAAGCCAGGGGGCCCATATAATCGCTGCCGGCTCCCCATCGCGAACCGGGCCCCGGCTATCTTGCCTTTCGCGCCGGTGGCGCCGACGATTTAGATACGGCGGCGGCAGGTGCCAGCGGGGTCACCGTCGAGATGCGAGGCCGGTTGTCCCGGATATGACGCTCACCCGTGATCTCGATGACCGCATGTCTCCCGGTTGCACCGATGTCCTTGCGCGCCTCCACCCGCTGATCGCGAAACCGCTCGCGTTCGGCGACGCTGATCCGCCTGACCGTGGGTTTCTCGTAGAATTCCGAGAGATAGCTCGCCACGGCACCGGCGGCACCTTCCTCGGCGAAAAATCCGAGCCGCAGTGAATGCACGATGCGTCCCTGATCGAGACCCGCCACGGAGTACAGACGGTACTCATTGAAAATGTCGAGGTTTGGCAAGCTGTCCGGGTCGAAGCTCTCGCTCGACAGCGACAGTTGGATCACATACCAGCGCGCCGCCGAATCCTTCAGTTCCGATGCCGTCAATGCCCGCAGCGTTTGCGTCGACTCGAGACTTGGCGGCCGCGCGTCGCGCACCTCGGGGCGGCGGGCCGCGGGAACGACGGCAGCCGCAGGCGTCGCCGGTTTGACCGTGGAGGGTGGCGCTGCTTTGGACGCGGCGTCGATGGCCGCGGCCGGGGTCACCGGTTCGCTCACTGCGGCGGGGGGCGATGCAGACGGCGGCGGTGTCGTTCGCCGCACCGGTGCCGGTAGCGGCTCCACGGAATCCGACAGTACGGGAATCGTTACCGCGGCCGGCATGAACTCCGAACGCGCGGTCTGCTGCGCCGCCCGAGGCATGACAGGCGCTGCGCTCCGCACCGGCGTGCTGGTCGGAGCAACCGGGGTGGCGGCCAAGGTCGGGATCACCGGCCGGGCGACGCTTTGCGCGGTCCGCGCGGCAGGGGGCACCGGGGCAGCGGGGACCGCGGTAGTGGGCATGGCGGCAATCGGCGTGAGCGAGGTGGGGGCGGCTCGCTCAACGGGCGCCTGCACGACCGGCGCAACGGGCGCCTGCACGACCGGCGCAACGGGCACGGGCGCAACGGCGGCCGGTACCGGAGCGGCCGACACGGGCGCAGCCGGTGCGGAAGGCGGCGGCGCGGCGGCGCTCTGCGATGCAGCGACCGGCGCGGCAGCGCTCGTCATGGCGGCGGCCGCCGCCGCAGCCGCAGGACGCGACACGGAAACCGGCGGCTTCTCCGGTTTGTGCTTGAGCGTGGCGATCGTACGCAGGTCATCGGATTCGGCGGTGGCGGTCAGCGCGCTCGGATAGACATCGCGAACCACGCCCAGCACCGCATCGGCCTGATCTTCGGTTGCGAAAGGTCCGAGCCGCAAGCGATAACGAGGGCGCCGGTCTTCCGTGCGTTGGATTTGATACACGTATGCGCCCGCGGGCGGCACAAAACTCTTGGCGGGTTGGCTGAGGGGGGCGCTGGATGCACTCAAGTTGATCACGAAGGGCCCGGCTCCTCCCAAGCGCGGTGATTCGGAGATGGGCTCGAGCAGATCTTCGATGCTCAGATGCCAAATTTCACTCGTCAATGGAGCATTGATCGGTGTCGCCATCAGTGCATTTCCGTGAAGTAGCTTCGGTGTTGGCGGCGATATTGGCGAACCAGGTCAAAGGAAACTGTGATGAGCGTCTCCGAGCCACGACAAAATGATCGAATTCGTTTTATGTCACGACGATCAGCCGTGGCCGCGGGGTCGGATTTCGCCTACGGCACCCATCTGCGCCCGCGACTCGAATAGCCATCGCAGCGGGCAGAAGCTTATGTTCAACGCGGGGCGTGCGCTCGATCGAGCGGCCCCGCTCCCACCAACCCTGTCGAGGAGCAATGAAGATGGAAAAGCGTCCGGTCAACCACGGCGAAGGCAACCCAGAGGCGGCGGCGGAGTTCAACGAGGCGGAGCGCGATTTCGTGGCCTCCGACGAGGGAGCGCGGAAGATCAAGGAGGGACCGCACGTCAAACCCGGCGAAGAGGCCGATCTGCTGCAAGCCGAACAGCGGGGAAAATCGCGAGCCAGGAACGACGACTCGCACACGGAGCAGATGAAGGCGAAACGCTGAGGTTTTTTCGGAATCGTTCCTGCCTCATACTTCGGCGGTGAATACCGCGCCGACGCATGCGCTCACCCTCACCGTCGGAAATGATCTCCGAGTGTCCGCCCTATTGGAGCGCCCTGCTGACGCGCGGGCGCTTTTCCTGCTGGGCCCCGGCGCCGGGGCGGGCATGCGGCACGGGTTCCTCTCGAGCATCTCGGCGGCTCTCGCCACACGCGCGATCGCCAGCTTGCGCTATCAATTCCCCTACATGGAACGAAACGGCCGGCGTCCCGACCCCCCGGCCCTATGCCACGCCACGATCCGGGCGGCGATCGGCTGGGCAGGCGAGCACGAGCCGCAGCTGCGGCTGATCGCGGGCGGCAAATCCTTCGGCGGTCGCATGACCTCTCAGGCGCAGGCGCTCGATCCGCTTCCGGAAGTCCGCGGACTGGCCTTTCTCGGCTTTCCGCTGCACCCTCCGAAAAGGCCCTCCCTCGCTCGAGCCGACCATCTATCGAAAATCCGTGTCCCCATGTTGTTTGTGCAGGGTACGCGCGATGCCTTGGCCGAAAAGGAGCTGATCCGACAAGCGGTCGAAGGGTTGGGCGCCCGAGCGCGGATCCATTCGGTGGAGGGAGCCGATCACTCCTTTCACGTTTCCGCACGATCGGGGAGACGCGACGCAGAAGTGCCCGGCGAAATTGCCGACGCGCTCCAGGCGTGGATCGAATCAGCCGTTCGATAGAAGCCGCTTGCCCGAGGGCGCTTGCCGCCCGGCGGCCAGAAAACCCCGGCCGACCGTGACGGGGGCGGTATAAACTCGATGCGCGCTCCCCAACATCGAGAGTCGGTCCTACGGTATCCTCTGCATGTCCCGATCCCAACCTTCGTTCCGGCGTTCTTACGCACCGCGCCGCATCCGCCTCGGCGCGCGCGATGTCGTCACGAAGGGTCTATCGATCGCCGTGGTGCAGGACCTCTATCACTACTTCATGACCGTGAGCTGGACGCGGCTGTTCGCGACGATCGCCGCGTTCTTTCTGCTGTTCGATCTGCTTTTCGGCTGTCTTTACGAGGTGGTGCCGGGCTGTGTCGCCAACTTGAACCCTCCGGGCTTCCTGGGAGCGTTTTTCTTCAGCGTGGAGACGCTCGCCACGGTCGGCTACGGAGACATGCATCCGCAAACTCTGTACGGCCACGTGGTGGCGATGATCGAGATCTTCGTCGGTCTCATGATGCTCGCGGTGATCACGGGCATCATGTTTGCGCGTTTCTCCCGCCCCAAGGCGCGTTTCATGTTCGCGAAGCTCGCCGTCGTGAGGCCCATCGATGGCCGGCTCACGCTGATGTTCCGCGCCGCGAATGCGCGCCAGAACGTGGTCCAGGAGGCCTCTGCCATGCTTCGCATGCTGCGCGATGACGTGACGCCGGAGGGCTACCGCCTGCGCCGCATCGTCGATTTGCCGCTGGTTCGCTCGCAACACCCCGTCTTCTTGCTCGGCTGGAATCTCATGCACATCATCGACGAGGCAAGTCCGCTGCGCTCGGAGAGCGCCGCATCGCTTGCGGCGAGGCAAGCGACATTCATTCTGAGCTTGACCGGCACCGACGAAACCACCGGCCAGGTCCTGATGGCCCGCGCCGAGTATCCAAGCGAGGCCATTCGATGGAACGAGGCGTTTCAGGACATCCTGGAAGTTCAGCCCGACGGGTCGCTGCACATCGACTACAGCAAATTCGACGAGGTTGAGCGCCTCCCGACGGTGCCGGCGACGCGAACCGACAGCCGATGAGCCGGTCACACCCGCGAATCAGCCGCTCCGCGCCCGGCGCAGGCCCGGCGCGCTCTGCATGAATCGATCCAGACGATCGATCACATCCTCCGGTCGAACGAGGTCCATGACCCCGGGTTTTTCGATCTTGGTCCACCAGGGCAGTGCCTCGGGCTCGCGTCCCAGGAACGCGCGAGCGGCCTCCGCGAACCGATCCACGCACCATTGCCGGCTGAGATAGGGCCCGCTGCGGGCGGGGTTGGTCGGCGCATACAATCCGATGACCGGCGTGTCCACCATGGCGGCCATGTGAGCGGGTCCCGAATCGGGAGTCAACAGCACCGTGGCGGCCGCGAGCAGCGCCAACATCTGCGGCAGCGTGTCACTGCCTATCTGATTCACGGGCGCATGCGTGGCCCGCGCCAGAATGGCCTCGCCCATGTCGCGCTCGATGTCGCTCGGGCCGCCGCAGAGCACCACTCGCATTCCCCACCGGCTCGTTGCATGGTCGGCCACCCGCGCGTAGTACTCTGCGCGCCAGTTGCGCAGAACATGACTCGAGCAGGGGCTGATCAGCAGCGTCGGCTGCGCGTCGGGGATGATCCGCGCCGCGTATTCGTTCGCCGCGGCAGGCAGCGGCAGATTCCATTCCAGCCGGCGGTCCGCGATTCCCAGCGCCTCGGTGAACCCCCAAAAGCTATCGAGCACGTGTTCGCGGCACCGCGCGGCGATCCGCCGATTGGTGAACAGCCACTGCAGCTCGCGCGCCCTCGCGCGATCGAACCCGATCTTGATCGGCGCCCGCACCAGCGTGCTCACGAGACTGGCACGCAGGCTCACCTGCATGTGAAGCAGCACATCGAAGCGGCGCCCGCGCAGCAGTGCCCGCAGGCGCAAGAACTCCTCGAGGGATCGACGCTTGTCGACGGTCACGAATTCGACCTCCGGCAAGAGCGCCATGAGCTTCGCCTCGATGCGCCCGATGATCCAGGTGATGCGGCATCCGGGAAACGCGCGCTGCAGCGCTCGAACCATGGGTACGGCGTGACACGTGTCCCCGATCGCCGAGAGTCGGATCAGGCAAATGGCGCGGGGAGGCCCATCGATCGGGCCTTGAGCCTTGCCGTCAATGCTGACCTCGCGGCACGTAGCTGAATTTCTGTCCCGCAATGGCGGCGGCGTACATGAGCCCGCCCTTGGCGATGGTGAACACCAGCATGCCCTTCTGATAACCGGCGCTGTTGGTGGTGGCATCCTTCTGGCCGCCGCTCGCCCCCGACGTGGCGCCGGTCGTGCCGGCGCTGGCATTGGCGCCGGCCGTCACGGCGACCGCACTCGCTCCGGCGGAAAACTCGAACGATCCCGACTCGAATTCATCGAGCGCGCGCTTGTCTTCGAAGAATATGATCTGACTGTACGCCTTGCCGCCCGCTTGAAATCCGGCACTCAGCTGAGTCATGGTCGCATTGCCCACATGCACGCCGTTGACGTATACCCGCCCTTTGCCACGCGCGGCGCCGACGATGAATCCGCCCTCACCAATGGTCGGAAACACGGCGTACGCGTAGCTCCTGGAAAAATACCCGGCGCTGTCGCCGGCATTCTTGAAGAGCGCAACGGTGTCGCTGTACGAGTCCGCCCGCGCCGCACCGGCGGCGGCCAGCAAGAAAAACGGCACCCAAACCCAATAGCGCGCAAAGCCTTTCATGGCGGTTCTCCCCGTCGAGTCCAAACAACTTGGATATACTGACCGCAGGATTTGAGCAACGCAATGCATATATCTGGGCGCCTCGGTCGTCAGATGGCGAACAGCAGGCCCGTGAAGGCGAAGGTGGCGGCCGTGAGAAACACGGCCAAAAGCAGCTGCCCGAGCTTCGTGATTACTTGGATGGCATTCATGATGGGTACTCCGGTAAAGTTGATCGAACGAGGGACAGCGTGCATCCATGCGCCTCGTGCACCAAACGCAATGCCTGATCATCCGTTAAGGAAACCTTAATGCCGCCGGCATACGCTCGGATGCCGCTCGGCGCCCTGCGGGTGTTCGAGGCCGTGGCCACGCATTTGAATTTCGCAGCCGCCGCCGAGGCGCTCAGCGTCACGCCGGCGGCGGTGAGCCAGCAGATCAAGAGCCTGGAAAGCTACGTTCAGGTACCCTTGTTCCGGCGCAACGGCCGCCGCGTGGAGATCACCGAGGAAGGCATGGAAATGCTGCCCGCGGTGCGCGCGGGTCTCGACCGGCTCGAGTCGGCCGTCCACATGATCAAGCAGCACGGCCGATCCGGGCCGCTGCAGGTCACCTTGTTGACCTCGTTCCTGCAGATCTGGCTGGTGCCGCGAATCCGTTCGTTTCGCCGCAGGCACCCGGAGATCGAGCTGCGTTTTCATACGTCATCGGAGCTCGTGGATTTCTCGCGCATGCCGCTGCACGTCGGAATTCGCTTCGGTCAGGGAAACTACCCGAATTTGCACAGCGAAAAGCTGCTCGATGACTGGATCGTTCCGGTCGGTACGCCGCAGCTCATCAAGCAATACGGCATGATCGAGCGCGGCGCGGATTTGAGCCGCTTTCCGCTGCTCGAGGGCGACGAGCCGCCGTGGCGCATATGGCAGAAGACCGGCGAGGAAATCGCCTGGCAATCGCGCCCGCCCACCATCGACGACACCGTGGGCTTGCTGGTCGCGGCCGAGGAAGGATTGGGCTTCGCGCTCGCACGCTGGACACTCGTGGCACGGTCATTGCAAAAAGGCACGTTGAAACTCGCGAGCCGGGAGGCGCTGCCGCACGGATCGGCGTACTACTTCGTGTGCCCGCGCAACTACCTGACGTTGCCCAAGGTGGCGCGATTTCGCGATTGGCTGGTCGCGGCTGCGCGCGACTTCCCAGCCCCTGCGCCGCCATGAACGATCGGCGATGAGCGCCTACGGCGGCAGGTAGATCGCGATCCCGCTTGCGTAGCGCTGCCCGGTTGGCACCGCAACCCCAATCCCGAAATCTGCCGTGCCCCGGGGACCCATATAGTTCGTTCCGACGGTGGTGCCGAGGATGGTGCCGGGCCGGTCGACGATCTCGTCCAAAAGGACGCCGTTGGCGCCGAGCGAGGCCGCCTCCTCCTTCAGCCGCCTGACCGCGACATCCGCCTTCGATTGCGAAGTGAACGACCACGACCGCCGGCTCGAGGAGTGGAGCACGGCGATCTGCTCGTAGCGGCGGGAAGGCGGCTCCAGATACAGTTGAACCAAATCGGGCGAGATCGGCGGCCGCGCGCCGCCGACGAGCTCATGGGATTTCAAGTCGCGCGACGTGACGCAGCCCGACATGATCAACGTCGCGGTCACCGCAAAGGCCGCCAGGCGCACGGCGCCGCTCACGCATCCCCGTGCACATCGAACCGAAAGCGGGTACGTCCCGCCTCGGCGCCCATCCGGTCCCAAGTCCACTCATCGAATTGCGCGCAGCCGTCCCGGTCGATCCGGAAAACCGTGGTACACCGGGTTCCATAGGCGTCGGCACGAATGAAGGCGCTCGACAACAGCCGCTCCCATTCCGGCGAAACGCCGGTAGCGGGCAGCTCCCGGTCGGCCGCCGGCCGATCGTCGCGCAGCAGGTGCAAAATGGCGTTCTCGTCGCGCAGGTCCGTGAGCCCCGACGCGAGTCTCGATTTGGCGGTGCTGACCTTTGGCCACGGCGTATCGAGCAAATGGTTAGACAGGCCGTAGACTCCCGGCGCCAGTTCGCGCCCATCCCCGCCGGCGCTCTCGTACACGCCGAGCCGTTCCCCGTCGCTGAAAATCAGGTTGAACGGAGCGTATCGCGGCCCGGCGTCGCGCAGCCGATCCAGGGTGCCGGCCACCGAGTCCCCGGACTCGAGCACCTCCGTCACCAGCCGGCCGCGGCTCGGAGCGCAGGCACGCGCAGCAGCGGTGCCATCCCTGAAGTTGGTCAAGGCCGCGAAACGGCCATCGCGCCCCACGCCGAGCCACGTGCCGCCCGCCTTCAAATCCTGCCCCGCCAGAATGCCGCGAGTCCCGGGCCACCAGTGGGCGCCCGCGCTCGGGCGGTCGTGATACTCATCGCGGTTGGCGGCGAGCACGCAGGGAAATTCCGGACGAACGCGCCAAAGCAGCAGGATCAGGCACATGACTCTCGACTCCTCGTTCATCATATCACCGGCTGATATGATCTCCGCATGGCCCCACAGCTCACGAATCTCGACGCGCGTTACTACGTCGATGCCGGCGTTTTCGAGGCCGAGCGGCAGTCCATTTTCCGCCGTCACTGGCAGATGCTCGGACCGGTTTCCCGCGTCGGCAAACCAGGAGACTATCTCGCCGTCGATGTCGCGGGTTGGAAGCTGTTCGCGCTGCGCGGACGGGACGGAATCCTCCGGGCGTTCCACAACGTGTGCCGGCACCGCGGCGCACGGCTTTTGCCCGACGGCCAGGGGAAGACGCAGCTGCTGCGCTGCCCGTATCATCAATGGGTATACGATCAGAACGGCGTCTTGCGCGACGCGCCCTGGTTCGGCGAGGACCCGTGCTTCAACGCCGCCGACTGGCCGCTCGAAACGGTGCAGCTCGCCGAATGGCGCGGGTTGTTGTTCGTCGCCATCGATCCGCAGCTCGGATTGATCGAGCAGCTCGGCGATCTGCCCGGCGAGGTTGCGGATTTTCCCATCGAGACCTTTGTGCCGAGCGAGGAACGGCGCTTCACCATGCGCAGCAACTGGAAGACCTACACGGACAACTTCGTCGAGGGATACCATATTCCCGGTATCCATCCGGGCTTCATGAAGGTCATCGACTTCGCGAACTTCGAGGCGGTCGCGCTCAACGGCCTGGTGCGCATGACATCTCCGCAGAAAAACGGCTCCATCTATGGCGGCAAGTGGCTGTGGATGTGGCCGAACTGGACGCTGTCCGTCTTCCCCGGCGGCATGAACACGAGCCGCATCAATCCAAGCTCCGTCGGGTCGACCGAGCTGACGTATGATTTTTACTTCTCGGATCTATCGCCCGGGACCGAGGCTTCGCGGCGCAACACCGTCGAAGTCAATTGCGGCATCGTGCGCGAGGATTTCGGCATTTGCGAGCATACGCAGAACAACTACGCGTCCGGGGCGTACACGCCGGGTCCTCTGAGCCCCCGTCACGAACGATCCGTCGCCTATTTTCAGGATTTGGTGAGAAGCGCCGTGGGCGCTCATCGTTGACATTGCGATCCGCATCGCGCCGAGCGTTTCAGCGGCTCTCTTCGCTTTCGAGGGTTTGAAACGTCCGCCTCGCCTGATCGACGCGGGACACGTAGTCGCGTGCATCGTGCTCTCCGCAGCGTTGACCGTCGGTGAGACGCATCCCGTGCCGCACGTACAAGTCGCCAGCCCCCGCACCACAAAGATGAATCAACGCGGCAAGCTCCTGTTTGCGCTCGAGCGTTGCGGCTCGTGTCGGGTGAAGCGCAAGTATCGCGGCCACACTTCGATCCAAGTAGGCGGCCGTGAGCTCGACCGCGTGCGATGGGATGACCCTCGTATAGAGACCATTGAACCAACAGGAACGCCAGTCGTTCCAGGGACCGTCCTCGACGACCGTATGGCGTCGTACGCACAAGCGCCTGGCCGCGGCGAACGTGCCGTCCGTCATCTGGTACATGCCCACCGAACTCGATGCCGGGCGATACACGTCGAACGGCCGGGCCGTCAACGACCAGCGCCAATAGGTCCGCGCAACCGGATTGCCCGACGCTTCGACCTGTGCGAGCGCGGCCAGCAGCTCCGCAGTCACGAGGTCGGTCGAGAATCTGTGGAACAAAGGGCCGTAGTCGCGCCAGGTCTCCGCAGGTGTCTTGTTGAGCGTGCCGCTGACAGGAAAGAACAGCTCGGAGGGTTTGCGGATCACCTGGTAGAGTCCGTTCAAGGCAAACCAGAGCATCAACAAGACCGCAATGATCCCGCAGCCCTGCACGAACCCGGGCGCCTGCACGAACGCCCGCCGCATCCCTCGGGGAATGCGCAAGCGGCGCAGAAATCCGGCCTTTCTGCGGCGCTTGGACCGCCCGGCGCGCCGCCCGGAGTGGCGCGCCGTCATGCGTGAGCCATGCCGATGCACACGTACGATCAAATGCCCGGGTTATTCGGAACGCACTGCGCCACATCGCTCCGGCAGCCAGCGGCGCATCAGAGATTCTGCGCCGAGAAGGTGTCGCAACCGTCGATCTGTCCCGACGTGACGCCGCGCCTGAACCACGCCACTCGCTGCGCACTCGTACCGTGGGTGAAGGTGTCCGGGACCACGGTGCCGCGCGCGCGCCGCTGCAGCGTATCGTCGCCTATCTGCGAGGCCGCATTGAGCGCGGACTCGATGTCCCCCGGCTCGAGCCGCCAGCCTTGCTGCTGCTGGGAGCGCGTTGCCCATACGCCGGCGAAGCAATCGGCCTGCAGCTCCAATCGTACGCTCAACGCATTGGCCTGCACCTCGCCCGCGTGCTCGCGTTGCGCGTTGACCTTGCCGAGAATGCCCAGCAAATTCTGAACGTGGTGGCCGACTTCGTGGCCGATCACGTAGGCGTGGGCAAACTGGCCCGGTGCGCCCAGCTGCTGCGTCATCACGTCGAAAAAGCCCAGGTCGAGGTAAACGATGCGATCGTCTCCGCAGTAGAACGGCCCGGCGGCAGCCTCCCCCATGCCGCAGCCCGTCGGATACGCATCGCGGAATAACCGCAATTTCGGCTCCTGGTAGGTCAGTCCCCGTTCCTGAAAGGCGCTGCTCCAGACGGTCTCGGTGCTGCGAAGCACCTGCGACACGAACTTGACCTGCGGGTCGTTCGAGGACGGAGCCTGGGCGGGCCGATCTGGAGCCGCTTGCTGGCCCGCGGAATTGTCAGCGCTCAGCAGGCCGAGAATTTGCAGCGGGTTGACGCCCAGCAACCAGCCGCCGATCAGCGCCACGGCGATGGTGCCGAGACCCACTCCATGAATCGGCCTGAATCCGCCGCTCGAGCTCCGGACGTCCTCGACGTTCTGGCTCTCTTCCTGACCATCCATCTTCATAGTGATTCTCCGATCGCCGGACCCGCTACAGACTAAGGCAGAACTGCCCGGCATTCCATCGATACGCGATTGCGCACGCCAACACCGGTCGTTTGCGCTACCATGTGTGCCGGGAGATGCGATCTGAAGGTCATGTGCTCGGACACCCTCGCAGAAGGAGAGTCAGATGCAACACGCGGTCCGCAAATACCTCAAGGCGCTCGAGGCCGGCGATGCCGACAAAGCTGCCACCCTGTGCACGCCCGCATGCTGGGTTCAATCACCGTTCCTTGGACGGTTTCCGGTGCGCGATTACGTCATCAAGGTCGCCGAGGCTTCGGGCAACAGCGAGCTCACGGTGTTCGATGTGCTCGTCAGCGCCGAGGGTCACATGCGCGCGGTTGCGTATTACCTGTACGATTGGCACTTGAAGGACGATTCGCGCGTGTCCTTCGAATGCGCGGATGTATTCAATTTCGACTTGGAGACCGGACGTATCGGCTCGATCGTACTGGTGTACGACACACACCTGGTCCGGGATCTCGTACACAACAAATACCCCTAGCGCGAGCTGCGTCGGCCAGGTCAGCCTGGCTGCGCCTGGTGGGTCAGCTCGATCTCGACGAATCGAAATTCGTGTTCGTTCGGATTGATGACATTGTGCGACACACCCGCCGGCCGGGCGTACGAGGCCCCTGCCTCGAGCTGCACATCGCGAGTCCCACTGGGCTCTTCCAGCCGGAGCGTTCCATCGGTGAGCGGTACCACGATGTAATCGTGCGCATGCACGTGGTGTCCGGTCTGCGCGCCGGGCGCAAAGCGCCATTCCGTGACCAGCACGCGCTCGTTCTTGATCTGTACCCGGGAAGTGGCATTCGGCCTGGAATCTTGTTGCATCGCCTTTCCTCCTATTGAATCGGCGGCGCCGCGGGCAGGTGAGCTAGGTCTTCCTCGAGATCCTCTGCCGCCTTATCGACGGCCGCCGCCGCACTCTCGATCGCCTGTGCAACCTGGGGCACCTGCGCCTCCGCGTCTCGCCAGCGACGCTCGTCCATATACTCGCGCACGGCGGCGATCGGCTTCGCGCCGTATCCCGTATACGCACCCGGCGCATAGATCTGATTCTTGAACCACGGTCGATCGGGAAGTCCCTTCTCATTGAGGAACGCGCGCGAGACGCGCAGGAGATCGCCGTTGAGGAGCGCAAGAGCGGGCTCCGGCAGCGCCGGCGCGCCCTTCGCGGTCAACGCGGCCAGTGCTGCAGAATACCGTTCCGCGCTCTTCGTCAACAGCGTGACGGCATTTTTCATGGGCGCGAAATCGATGAACGGCGGTACCGCTTCGGCGACCGGAGGCAGGAGCGGCCGGAGCGGATCGAAAGTCGCCTTGAACACACCCTCCTGCAGCTCGAGATTGCGTTCGGTGAACTCGCCCTGCTTGTCCTTCAGCAATTTCTCGAGGTCTGCCACGTATTTCGAGATGGCCTGCGCCTGAGGCGCGAAGTCCACGGGAATGATGTCCGCGTCCGCCAGCCGCATGATCGCGGTGCCGGCGGTCTGCGACAGCGCCCGTCCGTAGACGAAGTCCTTGTCACCGAAGTGGGTATACCAATAGAAATCGTCGTAGATCGAGTGATATTGCGTGCCGTCGTCCTCGTCTCCGAACTCGACGCTCAACGTGGAAATTCCCGCGAAATCCTGAAAGGCGGTGAAATCCGATCCGTCTCCCAGAGCCTCCACCTCGAGATCCCGCCGATTGCGCACGTCGCTCCGCTCCTCATCCGTGCTCGCGTGCGCGATGCTGTATAGATGCGAGCGTTGGTACACGCTCATGTGGGTCTCCGGATCCTCGATCGCGCGCGCAACGCCGCTGATCAGGCTCTCGAGATCCTGCGTGCCCCCGGGCAACATGAACCCTCGTTCGTTGCTATCGGAATTCAGGTAGGCAACCGCGTGCCTGCGCAGCTCCTCGACATGCGTCTCCACCCACTCCACGGATCCGAGCAGCCCCGGCTCCTCGCCATCCCAGGCGCAGAAAATAACGGTGCGCGCGGGGGTCCATCCGCGCTTGTGCAGTTCGCCCATCGCGCGCGCCTCCTCCAGCATCGCCGCCTGTCCCGAGATGGGGTCCTCGGCGCCATTGACCCAGGCATCGTGATGGTTCCCGCGGATCACCCACTGCCCCGCCGCGCTCGAGCCATGCAGGGTTGCGATGACGTCATAGATCGGCTTGATGTCCCAATTCGAACTCACCGCCAGGTGCACGAGCGCGGGTCCCGGCCCGACGTGGTAGGTGATCGCGAGTGCGCCGCGCCATGGTGCGGGCGCCACCGGTCCTTGCAGGGCGGAAAGCAGCGGCAATGCGTCGGCATAAGAGATGGGAAGCACCGGAATGGTGGTGATGGTCCTCGCTTCCTTGAGCGCCAGCCGCTTGGCATTCGGGGTTGCGCCGATACCGGGCGTCAACGGATCTCCCGGATACTCCGTGTCCATGACGCTGCCGCGCTGGACGCCGTCCTTGGGGCGCCAGCCCCCGGCAGGGTATTGGTCTCCCTCGAAGTAGCCGTCGCCCTTGGGGTCGGAGTAGATGATGCATCCCACCGCACCGTGTTCCGCGGCGACTTTCGGCTTGACGCCGCGCCAGCCCCCGCCATAGCGCGCAATCACGATGGCGCCTTTGACGGAAATGCCGAGCCGGTCAAGCTCCTCGTAATCCTCCCGATTGCCGTAATTGACGTAGACCAGGGGTGCGGTTACATCGCCGTCGGCGGAATAGGCGTTATAGGTCGGCAGCTGCTCCGAGACCTGGGCGGAAGTGGGATCGCCGGGCACGGCCGGCTCCTCGAGCCGCGCGCGAAACCGAGTCGGCTTCAAGAGCTCGACCAGCCGCGTCTTGGGGGTCGGAAAGAGCACGTGGAAAGTCTCGATTTTTGCATCGAATCCCCACTCCTTGAACCGCCCAAGGATCCACTCCGCGTTGTCCTTGTCGTAGGCGGAACCCACGTGGTGGGGCCGCGCGGTAAGCCGGCGCATGGTCTCGCGAATGTTGTCCGCCGACACAGCGGCGCGGAATTCACGTTCCCGCTGCTGTTCCACGACGGCCGAGCGTGCGCTGTATCCGAGCAGCGAGTCGGGGACCGCCGCCTGCGGCTCGGACAACGCCGGGACGGCTGCAAGCACGGTCCCCGCACAGATCAGGGCGCAATAGATGACATGGCGAAGAGGTCGGATCACGGGCGGCTCCATAAAGTGGAGCGCCATTGTCACGAATGGCGGCGCATGCGTCCATTCATCACTTGCGCGCGTGCCCTGCCGCCGCGCGTGGCACTGGCGCGCTGGGCGCCACGTGTGCTCCTACACGTGTGATCCTAAACGACTGGCTCACCTGACCGCGCACCCCGAACGACGCTTGGCGTGCGCCAGGGGTACGCGGGCCCAGATGGGCTTGCCGAGGGTAGAGCCGGTGCGGCCTACCGGTTTACGGCCTCGTGTCCTTCGCGTCTTGGCGAGACTCCTCGCGGGCGTTCTCTTTGACCCTCTCCTTGGCATCGCCGAATCCGGACTGCACCGTCCCGACGGCCTGCTTGACCTTTCCTTTGATTTCCTGCGACGGACTGCCGGTGACCCTGCCGGCAACTTCCTGAATCTTGCCCGCGGCTTCCTTCACGCGACCGTCTACCTGGTCCTTGTTGATTCCCATCTCTGGCTCCTGCGTAATTATCGGCATGCGGCCGACCCGCGCACATCGACTCGCGGGACCAACGCCTCCGCCATCGAGCATGCGAGCGCACTATCGCATCCGCGGCGCGCCGCTGTTGTAGGCGGGGGCGCCGTCCGCATGTCGGATCGCCGACCGCCCGCGGGCGGGTATTGCGGCTTAAGTACCGGGTGCCAAATTACGGGCGACGATCGCCTCGGCGGCCGCGTTCGCCTGATCCAGATCTTGGTTGTACACCTGCGTATCCCCGACCGGCCTGTCGGCCGATTTGCCCGCGAGCACCGGTCCCTCCCGGTCGGTCGTGTCCACCGTGACCGTCGCGGAGAGGCCGACGCGCAGGGGCGCCTTCGCCAGATCCTGCGCGTCGAGCTCGATCCTCACCGGCACGCGCTGCACCACCTTGATCCAATTTCCAGAGGCGTTTTGAGCCGGCAGCAGCGCGAAGGCCGCCCCGGTTCCCGCCGACAGACCGCTGATTCGACCGTGAAATTGATGCGCGCTTCCGTACAGGTCGCTGCGCACCTCGGCCGGCTGGCCGATGCGCAGATCCCGAAGCTGTACTTCCTTGAAATTGGCGTCGACCCACAATTGATTGAGCGGAATGACGGTCAACAGTGCCTGGCCCGCCTGAATGTGCTGTCCCAATTGCACGCTGCGATCCGCGACGTAGCCGGTGACCGGCGCGAGCACCGCATTGCGCCGGGACCTGATCCAGGCGTCCCGAAACTCGGTCTTCGCCTTCAGCACCGAAGGATTGTTCTCCACGTCGACGCCGTCCACCAGCGCACGTGCGCCGACCGCCTCGCGCTCGGCCTGCTCGAGCGCGGCCCTGCCGAGCTCGACCGCCTCGCGGGCGTGCCGCACTTCCTCCGGCGCGATCGCCTCGGCGGCGATCAGCGGCTCGCGCTTCTCGAAGTCCGCCGTCGCCCGGGCAAGCTCGATGCGGCGGGCTGCAATCAACGCATCGTATTGGCGTGCAGTCGCCTGCTGCTGCCTGACCTGCCGGACGGTCTGAGCCAGAACGCTCTCCGCACGGGCGAGGTCTATCTGGGCATCCGTCGGATCGAGCTTGATGAGCACCTCCCCCGCGTGTACCCGCTGCGTGTCGTCGGTGAGCACGGCGACCACGGTTCCCGGTACCTGCGCGGACAGCACCACCTTGTTGCCGTTGACATAGGCATCATCGGTACGCTCGCGCTTGGAGAGCACCAAGACCCAATAGGCCGCCCAGAGCGCCCCGATGACGAGGAATGCCACGGCCATCAACAGAAGAATCCGGCGTCGGCGACCGTTCTCCGGCGCCGGCTCGACAGCATCGACGTTCGCATTCATGGTGTTGCCTTCATGTCATACCCCCCGCCCAGCGCCCGCTTGAGGCTGATGTCCGCCGACACGGCCGCCGCGTCGAGCTGGAGCAGCGCGTCTTTTTCCTGGATCAACGTATCGGCGGCGCGCAGCTCGACTCTCGGATCGACGATACCCTGGCGGACGCGGGCCGCGGCGCTCGTCGCAAGCGCCACGGCCGCGTCGAGACTTTTGCGCCGCTCGATGCTTTGAGCCTCGATCTGCGCGAGGCTCGATGCCTGCGTCGCGACATCGCGTGCCGCGCTCACCACCGCATCCCGGTAGCTCGCAACCGCGGAGCCGAGCGCGGCCTGCGCCGCTCCGTAACGAGCCTTGAGGCGTCCCGCATCGAAGATCGGCAGATGGATCGCCGCGGAGGCGCCGGGTACACGGCTGGCATAGCTCAGCAGAGTGCCGACATCCTTGCTCTGAACCCCGATCAGCGCGTTGACGCTGAGGTCAGGAAAGAACTCGGCCCGCGCGGACTCCCGGCCGTGCTCTGCCGCCTCCACGCGCCAGCGGCTCGCGACGATATCCGGGCGCCGCGACAGCAGGTCGATGCGCACGCCATCGGGCAGAGCCGTCGCCACCGGTGGGAGCGGACGGACGTGCAGCTCGGGGAGCTGATCGGGAGTGCGGCCGGCAAGCGCCGCGAGCTCGATCACCCGCAATTTGGCAGAGCCCTCGAGCGCGTCGACTTGCTCGCGCACCTCGGCCACCGCCGCGTCCGCGCGTCGCTGGTCGTCCTTCGGGTCGATCTCGGCGCGGATACGCGCCTCGCTGATCGAGCGTTCGCGCTCGAGCGTGCGCTCGCGTTCGCGCGCTAACGCAATCCGAGCCTCGTCCGTCTGCCATCCGAAATAGCTGTCGGCGACGGAGCTCGTGAGCATGAGTGCCGCGGCGCTGCGTTCTGCCTGACTCGCGTGCGCCGTGTCCATCGCCGCCTCCACGGCTTGGCGCTGCTTTCCCCACCAATCGAATGAGTAGCTGGCCTGCAGGCCGAGGTCTGCCTGGTTGTACCAGTTGAATCCCAACAGCGAAGGCGAGAACAGGCCGTTGTCGCTGAGGCGCTGCCTCGAGAAATCGCCGTTGGCCTCCAGGCGCGCACCGCTCTCGGCGCTCGCGATCCGCACGGACTGTCGTGCCGTATCGAATCGCGCGCGCGCCGCAGCGAGCGTCGGCGAGGACTCGAGCGCGAGCTCCACGAGTTGGTCCAGGGTCGGATCGCGATATTGCTTCCACCATTCCGCGGCGGGCCAGTCGCCTCCCGCACCGGGCGGCTCGGATAACGGCGCTGCCTGCATCAGCACGGGGGGCTTCGGTTTGGGCGGCAGCCCCGCGCAGGCAGTGCACAAGGCGGCCGCCAGTGCGAACACCCGGGTGATGGGGGGCCCGCTCATGGACGCATTCGGCAAGTTGGCCGCCGGCACAGAGCCGCGGCGTGGAAGCCACTATTCATTTGAATACTAATAATTAACAATATGATATTTTATGGCTGGAAAGTCAGCTACCGCAAATAATTCTTGCTTTGGAAAACGACACATGTCATTTTTATATCGTGGAACGACGCAAACAGCCCGACGCAACCCCCGAACCGGCGCCCAGCCCGCGCGTTGGGCGTCCGCGGCGTGGCACCGAAGCGGCGCGGGTTGACATAATGATTGCCGCCGCCACTCGGGTGTTCCTGAGAGACGGCTACGGCGCGGCCAGCATCGACAAGGTCGCTCACGAGGCCGGCGTCTCCACTCGGACCATTTACGAGCGCTTCAAGAACAAAGCGGATCTGCTGACCTCGGTCATCACCCGCCTGGTGGAGCGCGACATGGCGACCGTTTTCGGCGCGGAACTCGAGCGCCTGTCGACCAGACAGGCATTGCTCACCATCGGCGAAACTGTCACGGGCCGGGCGTGCGCGCCGGAAGCGGCCGCCCTGTTCCGCATCGTGGCCGTGGAAGCGCAGCGCTTTCCCGAGCTGGCGGCAAAGATGCGCGCGGGCACCAAGGAGCGCGTGGAAAAGGCCGTCGCCGATTATTTTAGGGGCCAGATGCTTCGCGGCAAGCTGGTGCTCACGGATGCGGATCGCGCGGCCGCGCTGTTCATGCAGATGGTTTGCGCTGAGCTGCATGAGTGCCTGTTGTTCGGTTCGCCGGAGGAGATGTCCAAATTGAATTTCGCCGCGCATTTGCAACAAGTGGTGGATATCTTCCTGCACGGCACCGCGCCGCGCGGCGATTCCGAAAACCGGGGCGTGGACTAGCCGTGGCCGGGAACTCCTGCATCCGCCTCGGCCGCGGCCGATCCGCGTTCACATGGTATCTGCTGATGCTCTGCGCGCTCGCGCTCGGCATCCCGGCCGGTTGCGCCGTCGGACCGGATTTCAAACCGCCCGCGGCACCCGCCAACGCCGGGTTCACGCCGGCAGGCACTGCCGCGCAAACGGCCACCGCGTCGACTCCCGGTCCGGGCGGCGAAGCCCAGCGCTTCGTCGACGGCTTGGACATTCCCGGCCACTGGTGGACGCTGTTCCAATCGCCCGAACTCAACGCACTCATCGATCGCGCACTCAAACAGAATCCGACGCTCGAATCCGCGCAGGCAGCGCTGCGCGAGGCGAACGAGAACGTGGCCGCCGAGCGCGGAGCGCTGCTGCCGAGCCTTTCGGGGACCTACGAGGCTCAACGCAACCGCGGCAGCCTGGCGGCGTTCGGCCTCCCCGGCGCCGGCGGCTACTACTACACCTTGAACAGCGCCAACGTGAGCGTCTCGTACACGCTCGATGCGTTCGGCGGCGTCCGCCGGCAGATCGAGGCGCTCCAAGCACAAGCCGACCACGCCCGCTTCTCGCTCGAAGCCAGCTACCTCACGCTCACCAGCAATGTGGTCACCGCGGCGATCACCGAGGCTTCGCTCCGCGCGCAAATCGCGGCGCAGGAGGACATCGCTCGGGCCCAGCAATCCTCGCTCGACATCACTCAGCGTCGGGTCACCGCCGGCGGCGCATCGCGCACCGACGTTCTGCAACAACAGGCCACTTTGCAGGCGACTCTGGCGGCGCTGCCCCCGCTGCGCACGCAGCTGGCCCAGGAGCGGGATCTTTTGGCGACCTATGTGGGCGCGCTGCCCGCCGAGTACACCGATTCGGAATTCCGTCTCGACACCTTGAAGATACCGGTCGATTTACCCGTCAGCCTGCCGTCCAAGTTCGTCGAGCAACGGCCCGACGTGCGGCAGTATTCCGCACTCCTGCATCAGGCCACGGCCCAGATCGGTGTGGCGACGGCGAACATGCTGCCGCAGCTGCAGATCACCGGCAGCTACGGCGGCGACGCCGCGCGCTTCGCGAACATGTTCTCGCCCGCCTCCGCGGTTTGGAATCTCGCGGGTTCGGTGACGCAGCCGCTGTTCAAGGGCGGCCAGCTGATGCACCAGCGCCGTGCGGCGGTGGCGGCCGCGCAAGAAGCCGCCGCCAATTACAAGGCGACCGTGCTCACCGCTTTTCAAAACGTGGCTGACACGCTGCTCGCCCTGCAGGGTGATGCCGACGCGCTGGTCGCGCAGACCGCGGCCGAGCGCTCCGCCGCCGGCAGCCTCGACCTCGTTGCGGCCCAGTACAAGGCGGGCGGCGCCAGCTATTTGCAGGTGCTGACCGCCGAGCAGACCTATCAGAACGCTGCGCTCGCGCTGGTGAAAGCGCGCGCGCAGCGATTCACCGACACCGCAGCGCTGTTCCAGGCGTTGGGCGGCGGCTGGTGGAACCGCAACGACATCGCCGCCAATTCATCGACCACGATTCGAGGAACCCCGTGAGCATCGTACTGACCCAACCTCCCCGGGACGGCAAGCCCGTCCAGCTAAGATCCATGGTGAAGCCCCTCATCATCATGGTGCTGCTCGTGGTCCTGGTGATCGGCGGCGTGTTCGCCTGGCAAGCCTTCATCGGGAAGATGATCGGAAAGTTCATGGCTCAGACGGCGAGCGCGCCGCAGACGGTGTCGACGGTGGTCGCGAAGAAAACGACCTGGCAGCAGCAGATCAGGGCCATCGGGACCCTGCGCGCGGTTCGCGGAGCAGATCTCTCCGCGCAGGCCTCGGGAGTGGTCGACAAGATCGCATTCGATTCCGGCAACGACGTGCCTGCGGGCAAGGTGCTGCTGCAGCTCAAGCCGAACGACGACTACGCCAAGCTCGAGCAGCTGCAAGCGGCGGCCGAGCTCGCCGAGCAGACGCTGAAGCGCGACCGCGAGCAATTTGCTGCGCAGGCCATCAGTCAGGCGACCATCGACAACGATGTGTCCTCGCTGAAATCCGCCAAGGCGCAGGTGGTTGCACAGCAGGCGTTGCTCGAGGAGAAAATCGTCAGAGCGCCGTTCGCCGGCCGGCTCGGCATCCGTCAGATCGACCTGGGCCAGTACCTGGCGGCGGGAACCGCCATGGTCACGCTGCAGGCGCTCGATCCCATGCTGATCGACTTCTATGTGCCCCAGCAGGCGCTCGAGCATTTGAAAGTCGGACAAGCGGCGATGGCGACGGTCGACACCTTTCCGGGCGAGACTTTCAACGGAACCGTCGAGTCGATCAACTCCAAGGTCGATGCCGCCAGCCGCAACGTCCAGGTACGGGCCTCGTTCAAGAACGCCGACAAACGCCTGGTTCCCGGCATGTTCGCCAGCGTCGCGATCGATTCGGGAGACTCCTCCACCGAGATCACCGTTCCGCAGACCTGCATCACGTACAACCCATACGGCGACACGGTTTACATCCTGAAACATGGCAACGGCGGCGACGCCAAGGGCGGCGACGGCAAACCCAAGGACACGGTCGAGCAGCAGTTCGTCAAGCTCGGCGCGACTCGCGGCGATCAGGTGGCCATCCTCTCGGGGATCAATGAGGGCGATGTCGTGGTGTCCGCCGGCCAGATCAAGCTGCGCAACGGCGCCTCTGTGGTCGTGAACAACTCCGTGCAGCCGACCGACGACATTCATCCTACGCCGCCCAACGAATGAGCCGCCCTCGCCCATGAATTTCACCGATATATTCATCCGTCGCCCGGTGCTCGCCACGGTGGTGAGCCTGGTGATCCTGGTGGTCGGATTGCGCTCGTTCAGCTCGCTGCAGGTGCTCGCCTATCCGAAGACCGAGAACGGCGTGGTCACGATCACCACCAGCTTTCCCGGGGCCGATCCGGACTCGATCGCCGGCTTCATCACGACCCCGATGGAGACGGCGGTCGCGCAGGCCAACGGCATCGACTACATGAAGTCGATCAGCCAAAGCGGCACGAGCACCATCACGGCCTTCTTGCGGCAGAACTACGACACCTCGAAGGCGGCGGCGGAGATCAACATCAAGGTGAGCTCCGTGCTGAACCAGCTGCCGGCGGGGACGCTCCAACCGGTGATCTCGGTCACGGTCGGCCAGACCATCGATGCGATGTATCTGGGATTCATCAGCGACACCCTGGCATCCAATCAGATCACGGATTACCTGACCCGCGTGGTGCAACCGAAACTGCAGGCGCTCGAGGGCGTGCAGACCGCAGAAATCATCGGCGGTCAGACATTCTCGCTGCGCGCCTGGCTCGATCCGAACAAGCTCCAGGCATACGGCCTGACGGCCAGCGACGTGTCGAACGCCATGTCAAGCAACGACTACATTTCGGCGGTCGGCACCACCAAGGGCCAGATGATCCAGGTGACCCTCACCTCGACCACCAATCTGCATTCGCTCGAGGAGTTCCGCAACCTCGTGGTGAAATCGGTGAACGGCGCCAACGTGCGCCTGCGCGACGTGGCGCAGGTCGTTCTCGGCGCGGACAGCTACGAGGCGAGCGTGGCGCGCAATGGCCAGACCGCCGTGTTCATCGGCATCCAGATCGCCCCCTCGGCCAATCTCCTGAGCGTGATCAAGGGGGTGCGCGATGCGCTGCCCGGCATCGTCGCGCAGCTGCCCCGCGGGCTCCAGGGCAAGGTCATGTACGATTCGACCGACTTCGTGAACGCCTCGATTCACGAGGTGGCCGTGACGCTGATCGAGGCGCTGCTCATCGTCATGATGGTGATCTTCGCGTTCCTGGGGTCGCCCCGCTCGGTGCTGATCCCCGTGGTCGCGATCCCGTTGTCGCTGGTGGGAACGCTCGGCATCATGCTGGCGCTGCATTTCTCGATCAACCTGTTGACGCTGCTCGCGCTGGTGCTCGCCATCGGTCTGGTCGTGGATGATGCCATCATCGTGGTGGAGAACGTCAACCGGCATCTCGAGGAGGGCATGGCGCCGGTCGCCGCAGCCATGCAGGCCGCGAGGGAACTCGGCACCGCCATTCTCGCCATGACCGTGGTGCTGCTCGCGGTCTACATTCCCATTGGCTTCCAGGGCGGCCTGACGGGCGCGCTGTTCACCGAGTTCGTGTTCACCCTCGCCGGTGCCGTGACCGTGTCGGCGGTGATCGCGCTCACGCTCTCGCCGATGATGTGCTCCAAGCTCCTGAAGCCGCATCGGCCCGGCGACAGCGGTTGGGTAACGCGCGTGGTCGAGTTCATCGACACCCGTTTCGAGCGATTGCGCGGCTGGTATCAACGCAAGCTCGAGCGCAGTCTCCAGTACACGCCGGTGACCGCGGTCCTGGTGGTGCTCGTGCTGGTGAGCATCGCGCTGCTCTACCGCAGCGCGAAGAGCGAGCTCGCGCCGCAGGAGGATCAGGGATTCGTCGGCGCTCAACCCACTTCGGCGCCCAATGCGACTCTGCAGCGCAAGCTCCAATATGCCCATCAGGCGTATGAGATCTTCAAGAATCAGCAGGGCGTCGATACGGTGTTCCAGATCGAGGCGCCCGGCCAATCCTTCGATGGGTTGATCCTCGGGCCGCTCGCGAAGCGCAAGAGTGCCACCGAGATTCAGAACACCCTGCAGCAGAAATTGGGTGCGATCGCCGGACAGAAGATCGTGATGTTCCAGTTTCCGCCGCTGCCCGGCTCGCAGGGGTTGCCGGTGCAGTTCGTGCTCAAGACCACCGAACCGGCGCTGCGCCTGAACGAGGTCTCGAGCGACTTTCTCGCGCAGGCGCAGAAGAGCGGGATGTTCATATTCATCGATACCGACCTGAAGTATGACCTGCCCCAATCGGTGATCGAGATCGACCGCGACAAGGCCGCGCAGCTCGGACTGAACATGAACCAGGTTGGCTCGTCGCTCTCGAGCCTGCTGGGCGGCGGCTATGTCAATTACTTCAGCATGCAGACGCGCTCCTACAAGGTCATCCCGCAGGTGCAGCGGGCCTCCCGGCTGAACGTGAGTCAGCTGCTCGATTATCCCATCGCCAACATCGGCACGATTCCGGTGCCGCTCTCGACGATTGCGCACATTCGCACCGAGACCGTTCCCGAGACGTTGAACCACTTTCAGCAGCTCAATTCAGCCACGCTTTCCGGCGTGGCCTCGCCGGGCGTGTCGCAGGCGGATGCGCTCAATTATCTCAAGGCACTGGCGGCGCGAACGCTGCCGACCGGCTACACCCTCGACTATGCCGGTCCGTCGCGGCAGTTCGAGCAGGAATCAGGCGGCGTCCTCGGCACCTTCGGCTTCGCCATCATCATCGCCTTCCTGACGCTCGCGGCGCTCTACGAGAGTTTCCGCGACCCGCTGGTGATCCTGATCTCGGTCCCGCTTTCCATCGCGGGCGCGCTGATCTTCATCGCTCTCGGGGTACACGGAGCCTCGCTCAACATCTACACCCAGGTGGGCCTGGTGACGCTGATCGGGCTCATCAGCAAGCACGGCATTCTGATCGTGGAGGTCGCGAACGAGCAGCAGCAAAGCGGCAAGTCCAAGCGGGATGCGATCATCACAGCGGCCGGCGTGCGCCTGCGACCCATCCTCATGACCACGGCAGCCATGGTTCTGGGCGTCATCCCGCTGGTCTTTGCGCAGGGAGCGGGAGGCGCATCCCGCTACGCCATCGGCCTGGTCATTTCCACCGGCCTCGGCATCGGTACTTTGTTCACGCTTTTCGTGGTGCCGGCCGTCTACGTCATGATCGGCGCCACCCACTCCGAGGTGCCGGGCCAAGGCCAGTTTGAATCGTCGGCCGAGGCATGAGGCGCCGCGTCCTCGCGGGAGTACATGGCGGCTTATCATTCAATTTGTTACAGCTGTTTCGATAAGTAGTTTCTAGAAATCGTTCGCAGCGACACTTCCTCCGGGGCCCGCCAAACCGCCTCACGGTGCGCAATCGGAACGTCAAAACCTTGACAAGGTCCGCGTTGCGTTTTGTCGATTGTCTTGTATATTCCTAACGCAGAGTATTGATTTAACAAGATTCCGAGGGACGACATATCCTCGAAATCACATTAAGTTCTTGAATTCTCGGCGGAGTTAACATGGTCAGTGCGTGGGAAAGCTTGCACTCTGCAACTCTGGAGCTCGTACGCTCCACGCCGATGAAACAGCGACTGATCGCTGCTTACCGACGCCATCTGACCGTGATCCAACAAGATCATCTCCCGACGGAAGCCCGCGGTTCATTCGCCCAGCTGATGAGCAGCCTCGCCGGTGTCGCTCCCCTGCGCGGAGAAGATGCGGTAACGGCGTCCGTTCGGAAAATGTCCAGCCAGGAGGCGGACGAATGCGCGGCACTCATCGTCGAGATATTTGCGCTGTTGCCGCGCGCTTCGGATAGCGCCTCGTCGCAGCGATCACCCGCGGCAGTGGTGCAGCTGCGGAGCGTCGACACCGCGTCCGCGGAGTTCGACGTGCCCGCGCTCATTGCGACCAATTAGGCTCCCCTCCGGCTCGAGCGACCGAGGCCCGTCTCGGGACCTCAATCCAGCTTGAATTCGATGGTGTCCCAGCGCGTCGTTTCCTGATGACGGGCCTGACGCTTGAGCGCATCGATCAAGCTGCGCTCGTTCCACGCGCTCACCTCGTCGGCCAGATCGACGATCGCTTGGGGAAGCTCTTCCGTCGATCCAAAATTCTCCATCGCCACGATCGGGCGGTCCGCGGCCTTCGCGAAATTCATCTGGAACAGGATGAGATCCGGCGCGGCTCGATAAGCGGCGGGCACCACGATGACGACTTCGCAGGGCGCGATCTGACGGCGCAGCTCTTCGCGCTCGCTTTCCTTGTCGAGCGGCCGTTTGCCGTGAGGCAGGCTGGTGTTGTGATAGTAAAAAGTGCCGGGGGCTTCCAGATATTCGAACACGCGCGAGTAATCGTCGTTCTCGTCCCAAGCGTGGGTGACGAACAAGCGGATCGGGTTCACTCGGGCCGACATGGGCTTAGTCTATCGCGACGATGGGCAAGCGCGAAGCTTTAGCCGTCGATAGAATGGGTGACGTGCGTTTGATCATATATAACATCCGTTATGCCACCGGAACGGGCCCCGCTTTTCATCTCCCGTTGCCGGGGGCCGGCTATCTGCGCTCCAGCCGTCAGGTCCTGTCGCGAATCACCGACTTCATCAAGGGTCAGGATCCCGACGTGGTCGGGCTGATCGAGGTCGACACGGGGTCGATCCGCACCGGCATGGTGAACCAGGCGGACTACATCGCCCGCTCGCTGGGTCACTACTCGACATTCGAGTGCAAATACGGCCAATCCTCGGTGAACCAGATGGTGCCCATCGTCCGCAAACAGGCGAACGCCTTTCTTGCGGCGCCGCGCGTGCGCGGCGAGCGATTTCATTACTTCGACACGGGTATCAAGCGCCTGATCATCGAGCTCGAGCTCGATGACATTGCCATCTTCCTGGTGCACCTGTCGCTCAAGTTCCGCCATCGGCAGTACCAGCTGCGATACCTGTACGATCTGGTGCGCAAGACCGAAAAGCCGGTGATCGTTGCCGGCGACTTCAATACCTACTGGGGCGATCACGAGATCTACCTGTTCATGCAGGCGGCGGGCCTCGCGAACGCGAATGCGCGCGGTCTCCCCTCCTATCCGAGTTCGAGTCCTCGCAAGGAGCTGGATTTCATCCTGCACAGCCGCGAGATCGAGGTGAACCGGTTCGAGATCCCGGACATCCAGTTGTCCGACCACCTGCCGCTGGTCTGCGACTTCACCATCCGCGAATCGCGCCGGGCGGCGGCCTGAAGGCCATGCAGGCCGGTACATGGAGGTTCGAGGTCGACGCCGACCGGATCGCGTGGCTGACCTGCGATACGCCAGGTGCTTCCACCAATGTGCTGTCCGCCGCCGTGCTCAGGGAACTTGCGGCATCGCTCGTCGAGATTTCGCAGGCAAAGCCCCGCGGCCTGGTTCTGCGCTCGGGAAAGCGCGGCGGTTTCGTGGCGGGAGCCGACATCAAGGAATTTTTGGACCTGCGGACGCCGGAGGGCGCCTACACGCTCATCCGCAGCGGCCAGCAGGTGCTCGATCAGCTCGAGAACCTGCCGTATCCCAGTGTCGCGGCGATCCACGGCTTCGCTCTGGGCGGCGGGTTGGAGCTCGCGCTCGCCGCGACCTACCGGATCGGCGCCGACGATCCGAGCCTGGCGCTCGGCTTACCGGAGGTGCAACTCGGCATTCACCCCGGATTCGGAGGCACCGTGCGGGGCGTGCGCCTGATCGGCGTGCGTCCGGCGCTCGAATTGATGCTCAAGGGCAAGCCGTTCAAGGGTAGGCGTGCGCTCGAGGTGGGGCTCCTGGATCAGCTGTTGCCCGCCGCGCAAATCGAGGCGGCCGCCAAGCGCCTGCTGCTGGAGCCGCCCGCGAAAAAGTCGGCTCCGTTCGTGGAGAAGCTGTTGAACTTGCGGGCAATGCGGCCGTTCATAGCGCGCCAGGCCGCGGCGGGTCTCGCCGCCAAGGTCTCGCGTGAACACTACCCGGCACCCTATGCCATCGTCGATCTTTGGCTCAAGCACGGCGCGGCCGGTGCCGAGAGCTACGAGGCCGAGGCGCGCTCGATTGCCGAGCTCATGTGCACACCCACCTCGCGCAACCTGGTGCGTGTGTTTTTGCTTCAGACCCGTCTGAAGGGCCTGGGCGGAAAGCCGGAGGCGGAATTCCGCCACATCCATGTCGTCGGTGCCGGCGTGATGGGCGGTGACATCGCAGCCTGGGCGGCTCTGCGGGGCATGACGGTCACGCTGCAGGATCGCAGCGCGGAGCTCATCGCACCGGCCTTGGCCCGCGCCAAGGCATTGTTCGACAAACGCCTGGACCCGCAGGCAGCAGCCGCAGCCGCGGCCCGGCTCAGCGCGGATGCGGCGGGAAACGGTGTCGCGACGGCCGACGTAGTGATCGAGGCCATCGTCGAGAATGCGGACGCCAAGCGGGCGCTGTATGTGCAGATCGAGCCCAAGCTCAAGCCGGGGGCGGTTCTGGCCACCAACACCTCCAGCATCGAGATCGAAGCGCTCGCCGGCCATCTGAGCGAACCGGGTCGGTTGATTGGCATACATTTCTTCAACCCCGTCCCGCAGATGCAGCTGGTCGAGATCGTGCGGGGCGCCGGCACGAATGCCGAGTCGCTGCGCAAGGCGCTCTGGTTCACGCGCAAGCTCGACAAGCTTCCACTGCCCTGCAAAAGCTCTCCCGGCTTCGTGGTGAATCGCATTTTGATGCCGTACATCAACGAGGCACTTTTTGCGCTCTCCGAGGGCATTCCCGCCGCGGTAATCGACAAAGCCGGTACCCGATTCGGCATGCCGGTGGGTCCCATCGAACTCGCCGACGTGGTCGGATTGGACGTGGCGCTGCATGTCGGCGGCGTGCTGGCCGCGGCGTTCGGCGGAAAGGTGCCCGAGATACTCTTGAAACGGGTTGAAGAAAAGAAGTTCGGGCGCAAGAATGGCGAGGGTTTCTATGTCTGGCGGGATGGCAAGGCGGCACGCGAACCGAGCCAGGGTCTGAACGTACCGGCAGATCTCGAGGACCGGCTGATCCTGCCAATGCTGAACGAAGCCGTGGCGGCGCTTCGGGAGGGCGTGGTCGAGGACGCCGATCTCCTCGACGCCGGCGCGATTTTCGCGACCGGTTTCGCGCCATTTCGCGGCGGCCCATTGCAATACGCCAAATCGAGGGGTATTCCTCAGATCATCGATCGGCTCACTGAACTGTCGACGCGTTATGGGGAGCGGTTCCGCCCGGACGGCGGGTGGAGCCGATTAAGCGGCGGGGATCGTCCGTCATTGTGACTCACTTGGACGTATATTAAGTCACCTGTGATAGCCTTCTCGGGCAAAATCATGGAGTTGCCCGACGGAGCTTAAGAATTTTACGATGGACGAACGACCGGTCGAACTCTCGATTCTCAAGAACTTCTCCCCCCTCGATGGGCTGAAGGCGGAGAACTTGCTGGCGCTCGCCCGCAAAACACATGTTCGAGACCTCGGCGCCGGCCGCCTGCTGTTCAAGCAAGGCGACACCGACAAGCGAACCTTTTATCTGGTCTCGGGGAGCGTCGAGCTTCGGGCGGATGATCGGCTGATGGCGACCGTGCGCGCCGGCACGCCGGAGGCGCGTGCCGCTCTCACGCCGGGACTGCCCCGCAAGTTCACCGCCCGCGCAGTCACCGATCTGTCGTACATCATGATCGACAGCGATCTGCTCGATGTGCTCCTGACCTGGGATCAGACCGGGCAGTACGAGGTTGCCGAGCTTCATGGGGACGGCCTCGGCGTCACCGGCGACTGGATGACGACGCTGCTGCAGACCAAGGCTTTTCATCGAATTCCGCCCGCGAACATCCAGGCGATTTTCATGCGCATGCAGCGCATCAACTATCGCGAGCGCGACGTGGTGATCAAGCAGGGCACGGAGGGCGACTATTTCTATGTGGTGGTGGCCGGCAAGTGCGTGGTCACTCGCGAGACGCCGCTCAACAAGGAGGGCATCAAGTTGGCGGAGCTCGGCCCCGGCGACAGTTTCGGTGAAGAGGCTCTGATCGCCGAGGCCAAGCGCAATGCCACCGTCACGATGTCGACCGACGGAACCTTGATGCGGCTCGGCAAAGGCGATTTTCAGACGCTGCTGAACGAACCGCTGCTGCAATGGGTCGATCAGGACCGCGCCAAGCAGATCGTTGCCGGCGGAGGCAAGTGGCTCGATGTGCGGCTCCCCAGCGAATTTCAGAATTTCCGGATCGAGGGCGCGGTGAATATTCCGCTGTATTTCATCCGCCTGAAGATCAATGCGCTCGACAAGGGCACTCCGTACGTGGTGTGCTGCGACACCGGGCGTAGGAGTTCCGCGGCAGCGTACATACTGAGCGAGCGCGGATTCGAGGCTTACGTTCTCAAAGGCGGCCTGGCCGCCAGCGAGGCTGGGCGCGCGCGCGGCGGTTAGGAACGTTTTTTGAGCGATTCGATCAAGCCGTGGGAATCGCAGTCGCCGAGCGCCTACCGCGAACAAAATCCCTACAAGCCTCCCCCGCCCGAATACAAGCCCCCGTCCGTGCTGGCGGAGCACAAGGGGCTCGCGATCGTGTTCGCGGTGATTTTGATCGGCTTCGTCGTGTATGGATGGAGGACCCTGCATGCGCCGCGACGACGACCGCCGTACCAACGCGCGGCGACTGCCGCCGCCCCGGCCGACACGACGCCGCACGCATCCGGCTCCAACCAACCACCCCCGCCCGACGCCGCGAGCGCGGCTCAACCCATTTATATCGAAGCGCTTCCGGAGAAGCAGCCGCCGTGAGGGCTACATGGTGTGCGTCGGTTTGTCGCCGCCCAGCGCACCTGCGAGATAGTTCTCGATTTTCTTCTGCGTATTGCCGCGATCCTGCTCGCTGAACTGCACCCCGATGCCGGCGGTGCGCTTGCCCTGCGCACCCTTGGGCGTCATCCAGATGACGCGCCCGGCGACGGGAAGTTTTTCTTCCTCACCCATCAAGTTGAGGAGCATGAAGACCTCGTCCCCGAGCCGATAATTGCTGTTGGTCGGGATGAACAGGCCGCCGTTCTTGACGAACGGCATGTAGGCGAAATACAGCGCGCTCTTGTCTTTAATCGTGAGCGTCAGCAGACCGGGCTTGTTACTTGGGCTTCGCAATCTATGTATTCCGAAATGACAGTGCCGCTCGGCCGCCGAGCAGCAGAGCCTCGAGCGCCAATTGTTGGTTCAACCCCGTCGAGGTGAGACGCCGCAACTCGCGGGCGGCGTCCAGCAGCTCGAATTGAGCCCTTATCTTGGGCTTAAGTAAAGCGGCAGGCAAGCGGACGGGTTCCGCACTTTGAACCGAAAGGGCGCCGCACAAGTCCGCTTGTACGCGCCGTGTGACCCAGTTCTCAAGCCACCTCAGCCGCAGGTTGATGTCGGATTTGGCCCAGACATCGGCGAGCACCGTGACATCGATGCTGCCCGCCTCCAGGCGCTTCAGGCCCTCGATCATGTCCCGATCGAGGCGCTCGATGTCCGCGGCGGGAAGGTCGAGTGCCAAGAGCGGCGCGCCGGCCGCCAGGTCGAGCGCGGCGTCCCAGCTCCCGCCGGCGGAATCGCGTGCCGCGAGCCAGGCGAGCGCAGTCTTGCGTGCGGGTGGCCGCAGTTGCAGCCGCACGCAGCGGCTGGCGATGGTGGCCGGCAACCGATGACTGGGCCTGGCGACGAGAATCAACAGCGTGTCGCCGCTCGGTTCCTCCAAGGTCTTCAAGAACGCATTGGCACCGTTGGCATTGAGGCACTCCGCGCTTTCCACCACTGCCGTCTTGCGGCCGCCGCGGTAGCTCGACAGCGACAACACGTCGATCAATTCGCGGATTTGATCGACTTTGATCTGCTGCGCATCGTCGAGCAGGTGCACGCGATGGAAATCCGGATGGTTGTCGGCACGCAGCAGCACGCACGATCCGCAGACTCCGCACGGCGCCGAAGCCATCGATTCGCACAGCGCCAGTGCACAGATCCAGGCGGCGAGCGCCTCCGCCCCGAGACCGGGCGGGCTGAGTATCAGCAGCGACTGCGGCAGGTGGCCGGCGGCTCTTGCGGCCGACATCTTCGTTTGTGCCCCGGCCAACCAGGGCATGGAATCGACGCTCAGGAAATCCACGATCGAGCCTCAAGTTCGGCCATGATTTTGAGGGCCACCTCGTCCTCGGAGCGGGTCGCATCGATGACCGCGATGCGCGCGGGCTCGGCCGATGCGCGGGCGAGGTAGCCGGCGCGGACGCGCTCGAAGAATTCGACGCGTTCGAGCTCGAACCGATCGGCGGTCGAAGCTTTGCCCTGCGCCCCAGAATTTCGGGCTCGAACGCGCGCAAGGCCGACTCCGACGGGCACATCGAGCAGCAAGGTGAGATCGGGGCGGCGCGCGCCCTGCACCATCCGCTCCAATTGGGCGATGGTGTCTTGCGCGAGTCCGCGGCCGGCGCCCTGATAGGCATAGGTGGCGTCCGTGAACCGGTCGCAGATAACCCATCGGCCCGCGGCGAGGCTGGGCTCGATCCAGTTCTCCAGATGCACCGACCGGGCGGCGAACATGAGCAACAACTCGGCGGCATCGGGTACGCGTTCAGATCCCGGCGTGAGCACCAACTCCCGGATCCGCTCGGCGAGCGGAGTGCCGCCCGGCTCACGCGTCACCACGTGCGCGACGCCGCGCCCGGTCATCGCCTGCGCGAGTCGCGCAACCTGCGTGGTCTTGCCCACGCCCTCGATGCCCTCGAAGGTCAGAAAGCAGCCCCGCCGGCCATCGGCCGGCGAGCCCCGACCTGCGCCCTGCACCTTCATTTGGAATTCTCGACCGCGCGCGCGCGCAGGTGTGTCACGTAGCGCGCCACCGCCGCGTTCTGCTGTTCGAGCGTCGCCGAAAATACATGACTGCCGTCATCCCGCGGAGACGCGACGAAATACAGCGCGTCGGTGGATTCGGGATGGGCGACGGCTTCGATCGCCGCCGCACCGGCGAGGGCAATCGGCGTCGGCGGCAAGCCTGCGCGCATGTAGGTATTGTAAGGGCCGTCGGTGTGTAGATCGACCGCGTGCAAGGTGCCATCGTAGCGCTCGCCCAGGCCGTAAATCACGGTGGGATCGGCCTGGAGGCGCATGCCGATGCGCAGCCGATGCAGATAAAGTCCGGCGATTTTCGCCAACTCTTGCGGCACGCCGCTCTCCTTTTGAACGATGGATGCCACCACCAACAATTCCTCCGCGCTGTGCAGCGGCACGGAAGGATCGCGGTTCGCCCAGGCCGAATCCAGCTCGCGCAGCAAGGCGGCATGAGCCTGTTTGAGCAGCTCGATGTCCGTCGTCCCGCTCGGGAAACGATACGTCTCGGGCAGGAACTGTCCTTCGGCGTCGGTGCCGGAGGAACCGAGCCGATCCATCAGGCCCGCCCGGATGCCCGTCGGCGGATCGGGCAGCGTCGCCGTGATATCCGGATCGCGCTTCATCGCCGCCAGCATGTCCAGAACGCGCCAGCCGTCGACGATGGTAAATGAATGGAGCAACACCTGACCATTGATCATCTTCGAAAGCAGCGAGCGCGGCGTGGCACCGGGTTCGATTTCATACTCGCCCGCCTTGATGCTCGACGCGATCCCCTTCCAGCGCGCGTAGAGCACCCAAACGCGCGGCTCGGCGATCACGCCGCGCTGCGCCAGATCGGCAGCCACGTGCGCGAATCGGCTTCCGGGCGGGACCTTGAATCGGATCGGGGCCGAGACGTTCAATGGCTCATCGAGACTCTTGAGTCCCGCCGCGACCCATGCGGCGGCGAGGGCCAGTGCAAGGAACGCCGCCAGCAGCGTGACGAAAACGCGGCGCACCCTCATTCAAGCTCCAGGCGCGCCCGCAACCGGACGGCCGCGCTCGACGAATCGATCCGGATAGGGCGCCGGCCCCGCTCGATGACGCTCACCGACACGATGCCCACCACCGCGTTGGTCAGGAAAACTTCCGAAGCGCCCTCCAGCTGCTGTACCGTGAGTCTCCCCTCGCGGGTGCGCAAGCGCAGGCTGGCTGCCTGTTCGAGCACCCAGCGCCGCATCACGCCCGCAATACCGCACAGATCGAGCGCGGGAGTGGTCAACGTCGACCCCCGCCGCACGAAAAGATTCGACATGGTGCCGCCAATCAGGTCGCCGTCGAGGTTGCGCATCAGCCCCTCCCAAACGCGCTGGTCGTTCCATTCGGAGCGCGCCAGCACCGACTCGAGGCGGTTCAGAGTTTTGAGGCCGGCCAGCGCCGGATTGCAGCCCACCGGCGTCGCGCAGATCCGCACGCGCTGCGAACTTTGCGATATCGGAGGCGGGGGCGCGGACAGCGCCAGCACTCGCGTGCAGCGCTCCTGGCCGTTGGGCCGGTAACCCCGGCTGCCGGGCCCGCGGGTGAGAATGAGCTTCAGCACCGCATCGGCATGCGGCCTCGCCCGCAGCGCGAGCTCCCTGCGCAACGACGGCTTGCCAGGCGGTTCGATCGACATCCGGCGGCACCCCATGAACAGCCGCTCGAGATGCGACTCGAGCAGGCGGATCCGTCCGTCCAGCACGCGCATGGTCTCGAACAGCCCGTCGCCATATTGCAGTCCTCGATCGCGGTAGTCGACCTGCCGCCCCGCCGTCCCGTTGATCCACACCCGATCCGCTGCACGTCCGACCGATTCCGGTGGTCTCGCGGCGGCCGCCCTCACCGGCCCGCCCTCAGCGCACGCAGCAGCCCTTCGGCCTTGGCACGGGTCTCCGCGAGCTCGTGAACAGGATTGGAATCGGCGACGATGCCCGCGCCCGCCCTGAACGCCAGCGCATCGCCGTGTGCAGTGATGGTGCGAATCAAGATGTTGAAATCGCAGCTGCCGTCGCGGTTGATGTAGCCGATCGATCCGGTGTACGCGCCGCGCCCCGTGCCTTCGAGCTCTGCGATGATCTGCATGCATCGGACCTTGGGACAGCCGGTGATGGTGCCGCCCGGAAACATCGCCCGCACGATCTGCAGCGGCGTCGCCGCATCGAGCTTCAGGCCGCTGACATTGGAGACGATGTGGTGCACGTGCGCGTAGCTCTCCACCGTCATGTATTCGTCGACCCTGATCGAACCGCCCAGGCAGACCCGGCCGAGATCGTTGCGCTCGAGATCGATGAGCATGACGTGCTCCGCCCGCTCCTTTTCGTTGTTGAGGAGCGACTCGATCAGTGCCGCGTCACGCTCCGGCGATGCGCCGCGGGGCCGCGTGCCGGCGATCGGCCTGGTCGAGACGATACCCCCATGGGCCGAGACCAGGCGCTCGGGCGATGAGCTGATCACCGCGAAGTCCCCGTCGCGCAGCAGCGCCGCAAACGGGCTCGGATTCGCCGCGCGAAGCGCCCGGTAGAGCGCGGCCGCATCGACCGCCGACGCGGATCGGCCAGCCCAGCCTCGGGACAGATTGGCCTGGTACACATCGCCCGCCGCGATGTAGTCGAGCGCGCGGCGCACGGACCCGACAAAGCGCCGCGGATCTTCCTCCTCGACTTGGAATTCCGTCATCCGTCCGCCCGGCAGGTCCCCGCAGTGGCTCACATCCTCGGTAAAGCGTCCGAGCAGGTGCTCGAAGCCTTCCTCCGCCACGAGCCAGGCACTGCCGCTCTGGCGGTCGCGGATCCAGGCCGCGGGCACGCGAATCGCGAGAGCCGCCACGGGATCCGTGCTCGGCGGCAATGAGAGCGACGGCTCGACCTCTCCGGCGATCTCATAGGAGAGGTAGACCAGCCAGCCCCCGGTGAACGGCAAGCTCGCGGCCTGCGTGGGGATGCGCAACGCCTGCCACCAGTGCTCGAACGCCCCGAGGAAATCGACCGCGCTGTCGGCATACGGGCCGTCCAAGCGGCCGTCGCCGCCGAGGCGCAGCACCTCGCCGCCCGAGATCGGGAGCATGTCAAAGCGGCCGCCGACCGGCGCGGGACCGATGGGTGCGCTGCTCTCGAGAAGTCCCGGGTAGCGCTCGGGATGACTCGAGACTAGGCCCAGGGGCTCAAATTCGGCGGAAAATGAGCGAACCGTTGGTGCCACCGAAGCCAAACGAGTTGGACAAGGCGGTATCGAGCGTCATTTGCCGCGCTTCCTTGGGGACGTAGTCGAGATCGCACCCCTCGCCCGGCTGATCCAGATTGATGGTCGGGGGCGCGATCTGGTCGCGCAGCGCCAGCACGGAGAAGATGGCCTCGACAGCGCCCGCCGCTCCGAGCAGGTGCCCGGTCATGGATTTCGTCGAGCTGACGGCCAGCTGCTTCGCGGCGTCGCCGAACGCTCGATGAATAGCGGTGGTTTCCGCCCGGTCGCCGAGCTCTGTCGAGGTGGCGTGGGCATTGACGTACTGAACTTGATCCGGATTGATCCTGGCATCAGTCAACGCATTCGCCATGGATTTGCGGGCACCTTCGCCGTTCTCGGGCGGTGCGGTGACGTGGAAGGCATCGCCGCTCATTCCGAAGCCGATGACCTCGGCATAGATCTTGGCGCCCCGGGTCTTGGCGTGCTCGTATTCCTCCAGCATCATCGCGCCAGCACCGTCGCCCATGACGAAACCGTCGCGATCCTTGTCCCAGGGACGGCTCGCCGCCTGCGGATTGTCGTTGCGCTGTGACAGCGCCTTGGCCTGCGCGAACCCGCTCATGCCGCTCGGACAGGTGGCCATCTCCGACCCCCCCGCCAGCATGGCGTCGGCATCGCCGAACTGAATCAAGCGCAGCGCCATGCCGATGGCATGCGTCGAGGTGGTACACGCCGTCGCGATGGCGAGATTCGGCCCGGTCAAATTGAAGGCGATCGACAAATGGCCGCTCACCAGGTTGATGATGCTCGCGGGAATGAAGAATGGAGAGACTTTCTTCGGCGAATGAGTCTCGAGGTATTTGTCGTAGGTGATCTCGATGGACTCGAGGCCTCCCATTCCGGATCCCATCAGCACCCCGATACGGTCCGTGTTGGCTTCGCTGACCACCAACCCGGAGTCGCGCATCGCCTGGGTGCCGGCCACCACGCCGTATTGCATGAAGGCATCCATGCGCCGCGCATCCTTGGCGCTCATGAACGGCTCCAGATCGAGATTGCGGATCTCGCCGCCGAAGTGGGTCGGGAAATTGGCGACGTCGAACCGGGTGACCGGTCCGATGCCGCTGCGACCAGCGACGATCGACCCCCATGCGGCACCGATATCGTTGCCGACCGGGGACACGATTCCCAGACCCGTAACCACCACCCGTCGTTTGCTCAACGGCAACTCCTCACAAGCATGCTTGAACGGCGCACAAGCCATGCATCCTGCTCGATGACCGGCCGCTGATCCTTAGCGTGCGTCCCGATCGCGCGAAGCCCTGGCACCTAGGGCGTCAGGCCTTGCCCTTGTGCGAATTGATGTAATCGATGGCCTGCTGAACCGTGGTGATCTTCTCGGCATCCTCGTCCGGAATTTCAGTCTCGAATTCCTCTTCGAGCGCCATCACCAGCTCAACCGTATCCAGCGAGTCCGCGCCGAGATCGTCCACGAACGAGGCATCGTTGGTGACTTCTTCTTCTTTGACGCCCAATTGTTCGGCCACGATCTTCTTAACCTGCTGCTCAACAGTACTCATCGTTATGGTGTCCTTTCGGGAAAGCCCGTTCGGGAAAACCCCTCTCCGGGAAATATATAGTAAACACGCGCCGCCTTTCGTGAGGACCCGCGGCCAGCCTCTGGTCGGCAGGGCGCGTATTTTATGTGAACGTAAGGGCGGCGGCTACCATGGTCCTGCATTTGCCCGGCGGCCGGCTTCGGCTGGCTTGACAAACGCCGGCTCTTGGTATGCCGGGCAGCGGCGGAGAAGCGGTCCGCAGCGCTCAAGCCATGTACATGCCGCCATTCACATGCACGGTCTCCCCGGTGATATATCCGGCCTCGGGCGAGGCGAGGAATGCCGCAGCCGCCGCGATGTCGTCGGGGAGTCCCAGGCGTCCCAGGGGTATCTGTGTGCTGAGCGCGGTGCGCTGCGCCTCGGTCAGTGCGCGTGTCATATCCGTGTCGATGAAGCCGGGCGCGATGACGTTTGCAGTGATATTGCGCGAGCCGACTTCGCGGGCGAGGGACTTGGTGAAGGCGATCATGCCGGCTTTGGCAGCCGCATAATTCGCCTGCCCCGGGTTGCCGGTGAGCCCGACGATCGAGGCGATGCTGATGATGCGTCCCTTGCGGGCCTTCATCATGCCCCGCAATACTGCCTTGGACAGGCGGAACACGGAGGCCAGATTGGTCTCCATGACCGCGTCCCAGTCCTCCTGCTTCATCCGCAGGAGCAGCATGTCGCGGGTGATGCCGGCATTGTTGCAAAGAATCGAGACCGGACCCTCCTGGGATTCGATCCCGCTGATCAACGCATCGATCGATTCCTGGCTGGTCACCTGGAGCACCGCGCCGCGGCCGCCGCGTGCCTTCAACGCCTCGGAAATTCTGTCCGCTCCCTCGGGCGTCGTCGCTGTGCCGACCACGCGGGCGCCGTCGGCGCTCAACCGTGCGGCGATGGCCGCCCCAATTCCCCGCGAAGCGCCGGTCACCAGCGCCACTTCCCCCGTCAGCATGTCACCCCCGTCAGCATGTCACCCCCTCCACTTGTCGCTTTGCTCCCTAAACAGGCCTGGTGATCGAGAGCGCCTCGTCGAGAGATTGCGGATCCTCGAGCGCCAGCATCTTCAAGTCACGGCTTTTGTCGACGCGCCTGTTCAACGAGGTCAGCACCTTGCCTGGACCGCATTCGACCAGCTGGGTCGCACCCGCGGCAATCAGGGTCCGCACCGTGGCCGCCCAATAGACCGGCGTGTGCAGCTGTTTGACCACGGCGGCGCGGATGTCCCCCGGTGTCTGGTGCGTCTTGACATCCACTCCGTACACGGCGGTCCCCGCCGGTGGGTTCACCGTGACGCCCTCGAGGCGCTCACGCAATCGCTCCGCCGCCGGACCCATGAGCGAACTGTGTGCCGGTACGCTGATCGGCAGCGGCAGCGCCCGCCGCGCGCCGCGGGCGGTCGCCGCTTCGATGGCGCGCGCGACGGCCGGCGCCCATCCTGCAATCACCACCTGGCCCGGCGCGTTGAAGTTCACCGCCTCCACCACCTCGCCCTGGGCAGCCTCGGCGCATGCGGCCTCGACATCGGCATCCTCCAAACCGAGGATGGCGGCCATCGCTCCCTGGCCCGGAGGCACGGCGGCCTGCATCGCTTCCGCCCGAAATTTCACCAGTTCGACGGCTGCCTTGAAATCGAGGCAACCGGCGGCCGTCAGCGCGCTGAACTCCCCCAGGCTGTGGCCGGCCATGAGCGCCGGCACCGCGCCGCCCCGCTCGCGCCATAGCCGGTAGGTCGCAACCCCCGCGGTCAACATCAAAGGCTGGGTGCATTCGGTCGCGTTCAATGCCTCGGCCGGACCCTGCTGAGCGCGGCTCCACAAATCGTACCCCAGCACCTGCGAGGCTTGCGCAAAGGTCGCCTCGACGACGGATGAGGTCTGCGCCAGGGCGGCCATCATGCCTACGGACTGCGATCCCTGGCCGGGGAACACGAACGCTAATGACATGATCAATGGGTCCTTTCGGCATGAGAGTGGAGGCGGATTATAGCCAGCCGCCAGCAGAGTGCAGCGCCGATCGCGAATCCGCACGCGGCCCCATAAAGATGTGCATCCACCACGACCAGCGCCGGCTCATGACCGCCGAGCTGCTCGTAGGCCAATTTGCCGGCGATGCATGCCAGGAGCAGCCAGCGGTCCCACTCGCCCGCCAGCAGATGTTTCGCAACACCGGCGGCCATGACCGTATGCAACACGCCCGAGGCGCCCACATACCAGGTCACCCGGGGGCTCAGCCACCACAATCCGCAACTGATCGCGAGTGCGCCCGCGCAGACGATCACGCACCACTCGACAGGGTCGTAATCCCCGGCGAACAGCGACCACATCAGCACCAGACCAAGCTCGTTCAGCACCAGGTGATGCAAATCCAGGTGCACGATGTGGGCGGTAAGCAACCGCCACCACCCGCCGGCTGCAATCGCGCCGCGGTCGTAGCGCAACACGGCGTCGATATTGTCGCCAAGTGCCAACACGAGGTCGAGAGACAGCACGATGGCTAGCAGCCAGATCCACCGGCCGCGATCCCATTGCAGAGCCCGGGCTATTTGTGCGAACCGATTCGCACCTTCACCGGGCATCGTGGTCTCCTAGTTTGGTATGATTGGAGGAATGTCCGAGGTCACTATGCATATTCGCCAACGCGGTTTCACTCTCATCGAGATCATGGTCGTGGTCGTCATTCTCGCAGTGCTGGGTGCGCTCGTGGTGCCTAAGATTCTGGAGAACGTCGACAAAGCCCGGGTCACCCGAGCCGCGAGCGATATCCGCGCGATCCAGACGGCGCTCGACCTGTACCGGCTGGATAATTTCAAATACCCGACCACCGAACAAGGATTGCAGGCCCTCGTGACCCAGCCATCGGACCCTACCATCACCAACTACCGTTCTGGCGGCTATTTGCCATCCCTGCCCAAGGATCCGTGGAACAACCCCTACCAATACGTGAGTCCAGGCGCGAACGGTCGTGACTACGACATCATCAGCTACGGGCGTGATGGCAAGCCGGGTGGCGAGGGCTACGACGCCGACATCAGCACCACGACGCTCGAGCAGCGGTAGCGACCCCATCGCGGTGCCGGGCGCCTTGCGCAGCCGGGGATTCACCCTCGTCGAAATTCTGGTGGTGGTGGTGATCATGGCCATCGTCATATCGCTCGCCATCCTGTCCATCGGCGTGACCGGCAAGGATTCCCAGCTGGACGAGGAGACCCGCAGGATCGAAGGCTTGATCGACATCCTTCACGAGCGCGCGCTTCTCGAGGGTCGCGATTTCGGGTTGCGAATCGAGCCGACGGCCTACGAGTTTGCGGTATATGATCCGAACCGCGATCGATGGCTCACCCTGAACGACGAAAGCGAGTTCCGGCACCGCAATCTGCCCAAAGGCGTGATCTTCCAGCTCGAGCTCGATTCGGTAGCGGTCGTGTTGAAGCCGATCGACACGAATCTGATCGATGGGCCTCCGCCCTCGCCTCAAGTCGCGATCGCAGCCTCGGGCGAGGGAACTCCGTTTCGGCTCACGCTGATCCGGGATGCAACGCAGGCCCGGGCGTCGGTCGACGGGGATGCTTTCGGCAAGACCAGCCACCAGAGCTCGGACCATCCGCCGGAAAAGCGCTCGTGAGACGGCAGGACGGAGGATTCACGCTGGTCGAGGTGCTGGTGGCGCTGGTGGTGGTGGCGATCGGACTGGCTGCGCTGATGGTCGCGGTGTCCGGCACGGCGCGCACCAGCGGGTATTTGCGCGATAAGACGCTGGCCCAATGGATCGCGCTCAATCGCCTCGCCGAGGTGAGACTGACCGTCAACAAAGTGGCTCAGAGCACGAGCGCGACCAATGGCGATAAAGCGGAGCTTCAGTTCGCAAATCGCACCTGGCACTACGACACGAGGTATTACGACACGCAATTCCAGAGCACCAAGCGGATCGTGGTCCGGGTTTGGGCGGGCGATGCGAAGACCAAGGGCAATCCCCTAGCGGAGGCCACGGGTTTCTACGGCAGCGGCTTGAGCATCCCCGGCAACTCGAACGCCGTCGACTGGACCCAGGGCAACACCGCCGCGTCGGCTAACTGCCCGCCGGCAGGCAACATTAACGGGGGCGCGGGCACCGGCGCGGGCACCGGCACCAACGGCGCGGCCAACTGCACCAACAACACCAATGCGAGCGTCCAGCCCGGCAACCCGCCGACGACGCCCGCCCCGAGCCCCACGCCATGACGCCGATTCATTCAACCCGGCGCTGCTCGAGCGGCTTCACGCTGATCGAGATACTGGTCGCGCTCCTGATCCTGGGAATCATGACCGCGCTCGGCTATGAGACCTATCGGGCCGCCCGCATCTCGGCGGAGCACACCGAGGAGGCCCTGAAGCGTTCGCGCGAGATCGAGTTCGGCATGCGCCTGCTGGTGATGGACTTCGCGCAGATCGTGCCGCGGCCGGTCCGCGACCCGCTCGGCCAGACCCGCCTGCCGGCGCTGCACGGGTTTCCGGGCAATGGCACGAGCGCAGGCGCATCCGGCTCGGTATTCGGAAGCGGCGCCCCGCTGGGCGCCGGCAGCACCATGCATTTCAACTCCGACCCCGGATTTCAATCGAGCTTCTCCGATTCGAGCAACAACACCATCGCGCTCGCGGAACTGACGCGCGCCGGGTGGTCGAACACGGCGGGGCAGCAGCGCGGTACGCTGCAGCGCGTCTCCTACGCCCTGGTCAACGATGTGCTCAAACGCAGCTATACGACGGCCCTCGACACCGTGCAGGGCTCGAAGCCGCTGGTACAGGATCTTTTCGGCGGTGTGAAAACAGTGCAGCTTCGCTATCTCGACGGCAGTCAAAACTGGCAGAACCAGTGGCCGACGGCGAGCTTCTCCTCGACCGATACGCTGTGGACGCGGCCGGTGGCGGTCGAGATCACCATCGAGTTCAAGGACTGGGGAACCGTGCGCCGTCTGATCGAGGTGGCCGGATGAGCGGCCGCCAGGCGCCATTGCGCGTGCCGCTTCGTGCCCCGTTCCACGGGCCCATCCGCCAGCGCGGCGTGGCACTCATCATCGCGCTGATCCTGGTCGCGCTCGCCACCATTCTGGCCACCAAATTGAGCTTCGACGGCTGGCTCGAGCGGCGGCGCACCATCGGCATCATCGCGACCGAGCAGGCCTATCTATTCGGCACCGGCGCGGAGGCGCTGGCGGCCGAAGCCCTCAATGCAATCGGGCAAAGCACCCAGTCGTCGCCAAACGGCGGCACGCAAGGCGGCCTTTCGAAGTCCGCAGGCTTCGCGCCCGGGCAGAGCGCCCAGCAGGTGAATCTGACCCAGCCCTGGGCGCAGCCCACTCAGCCCCTGCCCATCACCTCGCCGGACGACCCGGAGGCGGAACCGATCGGTATCCTGCAGGCGGCCATTCAGGACATGCAGGGGCGGTTCAATCTCAACAATCTTGCACATATGGCCCAGATTAACGGCCAGTGGGTCGAGGATCCGGTGCCGTTGCAGCAGTTTCAACGACTTCTCGCCTTGGTCGGGCTCGAGCCCAAATGGGCTGGCATAGCCCGAGACTGGATCGATCCGGACGATCAGGCCGGGCAGCCGGACGGCGCCGAGGACGGCGTGTACACCATGCAGAACCCGCCGTACCGGACCGGCAACTGGCCGATGATGAGTCCGGCGGAACTCATGAACCTGCCCGGTTTCGGCGCGGATCGCTACCGTAAGATCGCTCCCTACGTGACTGCGCTGCCTTCGGCCACAGTCAAGATCAATGTGTGCACGGCGCCGGCGGTCGTGATCGAGAGCCTGGCCGACAGCCTGAGCGGCGAGTACACCGATGAGGTGCTCGCGAACGGCCGCAAGAGCGGCTGTTTTCCGGACGTTGCGACGCTCACCGCCGTCCTCGGCAAGAATGCGCAAAGCGCGAGTCCCTTCGCGGACACGAGCCAGTTTTTCCGCCTTACTACCCGGGTCACGCTTGGCACTACGGAGTTCACCTTGTACAGTCTTTTGTGGCGAGGCACCGGCGGCAAGGTGACCCCTCTCCTGCGATCATTCGGAACACTCTAGAACGACATGCCTCAAACGCTGCTTATACGCTTACCCGCGCCGGGCCAGGAAGAGACCGAGTGGCTGAGCCTCGATGAGACCCGGTCCACGATCACGGCGAAGCAGCGCGGCCCCTTGAGCCTCGCGGCGGTGCTCGCACGCACGGCGAAGGTTGTCGCGCTGGCGCCGGCGACACAGGTGCTCTTGGCCGAGCCCGAGCTGCCGCCCGGCAGCGGCGTGAAGCTTGCGCGCGCCGTCCCCTTCGCCTTGGAGGAGCAGCTCACCGAGGACATCGATGAGCTGTTTTTCGCCATCGGTCACCGTCAATCGAGCGGACGTACGCCCGTCGCCGTGGTCTCGCGCAGCGTGCTTCAAGGCTGGTTGGCGCAGTTGACCGCAGCGGGTATCGAGCCGAGCGCGATCTACGCCGATATTTCTCTGGTGCCCGACAATCCCGGACAGACCATCCTGTGGCTGGAGAAATCGCGTTTGGCGGTACGCCGCCCGGGATGCTTGCCCATTGCGGTGGAGCTCACGCCGGTGGTGGAGGCGCTGGTGGTCGCCGGGGTCATCCCCGATCCACTCGCGGAGCCGCGCGAGGCAGCGCTCGAGCCCGGAACGCTCGAAAGCGCCGTTCTCTATGTCACCCGGGAGGACTGGGCGCTGGTCCAGCATGATTTCGAGGCTCTGGCGGATAAGTTCGCCTCGCTGAAGGTTCAGATCCTCACCGACGGACCGTTGCCCTGGCTCGCGAGACATCTCGCCGCCGCTGATTCCGTCAATCTCTTGCAGGGCGAATTCGCCCGCACCACCGACTATGGCGCCCGCTGGCATCGATGGCGCACAGCCGCCATGCTCGCGGGCGGATTGCTGGTGGCGCACGTCGCCGCCGCCGCGCTCAAGATTCATCAGGCAAACCACGAAACCAAAGCCCTGGACGGTGAGATCGCACAGATTTTCTCCCAGACGATGCCCGCCGAAACGTTGCAGGACCCCAGGCGCCAGATGCAGGCGCGGCTCGATCGCATTCGGCAGTCCGGGCCCGGACCGGAATATTTTCTGCGCACGCTCGAAGTCCTCAGCGGGGCGGTCTCGACCACGCCGAAGACCACCATCGATGCGCTCAGCTATCGCGAGCAATCCCTCGACATGAAGGTTTCGGGACCGAGCCTTGCGGCGCTCTCCCAGCTGACGCAGCTGGTCGCCAAGCAAGGGCTGCTGGCCGAGATTCAGTCCTCGAAGCCGGTCGACACCGGCGTCGAGGCTCAAATGCAGATCAGCTCGCCGGGCGCCAAGACACACCGATGAACACCTACCTGGTCAAATTGAAAGCCTGGTACGCGAGCCTGCAGGAACGCGAACGGCGCATGGTGCTCATCGGATCCGCGGCACTGGCTTTCTTGATCCTGGTGGGCGGAATTTTGTTGCCGCTCGAATCCGCCGTCTCCGCCGCGGAAAAGCGGGCTGAAACCCGGCGCGAAGATCTGGCGTGGATGCACGCGAATGCGCCGGAGCTTGCCTCCGGGGGCGCGGTCCTGCCCAACGATACCGGTGAGGCGCCTGTGGTGGTCGTGGACCGCGTCGGGCGCGAGGCCGGACTTGGCACGGCGCTGCGCGGCACGCAGCCGAGCGGCACCGGGGTGCGTGTACAGCTCGAGGCAGCGCCCTTCGATACGCTCGTGACCTGGATCGCGACGCTCGAACAGCACTATGGGCTGTCGATCGATTCGATCACCGTCGATCGCGCGGCCCGCCCCGGAGTGGTGAATGCGAACATCACCTTCGCCGCGACGCGGCGCTAAGGCGTTATCGCCGGCTGCGCGGCCGGCCCAATCCCGCTCCCTCTGGCCCCGACTCGCCTTGATCGGCGTGTTGGCGGTGATTGTCGTCGTCGTGTGTGTGCTGCCGGCCTCCCTAATTGCACGCTTTCTTCCGCCGACGGTGCAGGCCGAGGACTTCTCCGGAAGCGTCTGGCACGGCTCTGCCGCCCGCATCGCCATCAACGGACGCCCGGCCGGAGCGCTGGAATGGGAAATTCATCCGCTGGCGCTGCTTCGGACGCACCTCGTGGTCGACCTTCACTGGGTCAAGGGCGGCTTCGTCCTGGATGGCTCGGCCGATTGTACCGGTACACGACTCGCGGCATCCGGCATCACCGGAGGCGGCCCCGTGGAGGATCTGCAGGACTTCGGTGTGGCCGCCGGTTGGCGCGGAACCGCCGGAGTGCGCGTCACGCGGCTGACGGCGGATCTTTCCGGGACTGGGGCTGTGCTCACGTCGATGATCGGAGACATCACGGTATCCGACGTCTCGTCCCGGCAGTTCGCCTCCGGGGCGAATCTCGGCGGCTACGATCTGCGCTTCAACGCGCCGCGCGAATCCGATCCCACCCCCGCTTCCTCCGGCGGCACCGACTTGAGCGCCGTGTTGAACGATACGGGCGGACCGCTCGCCGTGAACGCCACCCTTCAGCTCTCGATGCAGACGCGTAGCGGGCTCTTCTCGGGAACGGTCAAGGAGCGCCCGGACATCCCGCCGGCGCTGCGCAATCAATTGGACAACCTCGCGCAACTTCATGCCCGGGATGCCGAAGGCCGTCTTCCCGTCGACCTGGAATTCACGTTTTGACGGATGTGAACCCGGTCACGGCTTTGCCCAACGGGACGTTTATCGTTGGCGTACCACCCCGCACGAGGTTCGTTGAATGCTGTCGCTCGCCGCCATCGCACATCTGGTCCCGGTCCGTGCGCTCGAGCCCGATCAAGGCCCGGCCCACGTCAATCCGGTTTTGGGGCACCTGGGTTTGACAATAATCGCCCTGGTCTACGTGCTCGTCGTCATGTGGCAGAACTGAGCGCGACACGGCGGCCGCGGTGGAAGGCAACAGCTCACTCTATATTGCAGAGTACTTGACGATACAGCACCGACGTCATAGATTCGCGGCACCCCCAGCCAAAAACCCGCAGGCGCCGATGCAAACCGAGCTCCCTATCCCGATCGAAAGGCACGCACTCGGCACCCTCTCCTATATCCGCCGGTCCATCGAGATGTCCGGCTCCCTGGCAGTTCCGGGGATGGCGGGCGTCGTCATGGGCAGCATCGGTTTGCTTGCCGCTCTGGTCGCATCGACGCCCCAGTGGGCGCCGCTCTGGCCGGCGATCTGGATGTTCGCCGGCGCCACGGCGTTCCTGGTCGGCGGAGCGCTCATGGCACGCGAGACTGCACTATCCGGGCATGCGCGCTACCTCGGCCCGGTACGCAAATTTTTGCTCTGCCTCTGCCCAACGCTCTTCGCGGGCGCATTGCTGACCGCCGTGCTGTGGCATGTGGGCATGGTCAACCTCCTCCCGGGCACCTGGCTCCTCCTGTATGGCTGCGCGGTACTCTCCGCAAGCACAGTGACAATCCCGAGCACGATGCGGCTGATCGCCATCATGGGCGCGCTCTTCGTGGTGCTCGGCTCGTTCGCCTTCCTGTTGCCCGCGCAAACGCACACTTTCATTCTGGGCATCGGCTTTGGAGCCCTGCACGTCGTGTTCGGCATTCTCGTGGGGCGCCGCAGCCGTGCCTACTAGAGCGGTGACTGCAAAGCGCCAGGAGGCGCAGCATGGACCCAGCCCCTCGAAGAACTCGACGAGACCGATGCCGGCTGCCCACGGCACGGCCGCGAGCGGTCAATCGGGTTTTGACCGGCTGATCTACGAGCGCGTGCGGCTCGGCATCATGAGCGCGCTCGCCACGAACGTGGAGCTCACCTTCAACGAGCTGAAGTCGCTGTTCAACGCGAGCGACGGCAATCTCGGGGCGCACGCGCGCAAGCTCGAGGAAGCCGGCTACGTCGCATGCACCAAATCCTTCGAGGCTCGACGCCCGAAGTCGATCTACAGGATCACGGCGGCCGGCCGCAAGGCGCTGTTGCGCTATCTGGAGCACATCGAGGCCGTGATCAAGGCGACGCGGCGCGTCTGATCCCCAGAGTCATGCACGTCGCCATCATCATGGACGGAAACGGCCGCTGGGCCACCGAGCGCGGACTGCCGCGCGGCGCGGGCCACGTGGAAGGCGCCAAGGCCGTGCGCAAGGTGGTCGAGGTCGCAGCGAGCTCGCAGGTCGACACGCTGACCATCTACGCCTTTTCCGCGGCCAACTGGGCCCGGCCCTCGAGCGAGGTATCGGCGCTGATGCGCCTTTTCGGTCAGTACCTCTTTACCGAAACGCGCCGCTGCGTGGAACAATCGATCCGCCTCAACGTGATCGGACGCCGCGATCGGTTGAACGACAGCTTGCTGCGGTCCATCGACCAGAGCGAGCGCCTGAGCGCCGCCGGCACCGGCATGCACCTGCGAATCGCCGTGGATTATTCATCTCAGTACAGCATCGTCGAAGCGGCCCGGCGCGCCTCACGCGATTGCGATTTCACCCCGGAAGGCTTCAAGCGGCTGCTGCACGAGGTCGATCACTGCGCGTATCCCGCGGGCGACGTGGATTTGTTGATCCGCACGGGTTCCGAGCAACGCCTAAGCGACTTTCTCTTGTGGGAATGCGCCTACGCGGAGCTCTACTTCGCCGACTGCCTGTGGCCTGATTTCGACGATCGGCGATTCCGTCAGGCCCTCGAGGCGTTCGCGGGACGCGAACGGCGCTTCGGCGCGCTGGGCGGCGACAAGCGCTGAGATTCTCGACGCGCTAGAATCGGCCGATGACGAACGACATCAAGCGCGCGCCGCGATGCGCGCGACTTCCTCTCATCGGCGCGGCCGTGGGACTTTCCCTGGTACTCGGCGGCGCAGCCTGCGGGGCTTCCGACCAAGGCGGCGACGACGGCCCGAACGCGGCGGCCTCATCCGGCGCCCCACTCGAAGCCACACTCGACAACGGCATGCGCGTGGTGATCGTGCGCAATTCGCTCGCCCCGGTCGTCACCGTCGAGATGAATTTCATGGTCGGCGGCAACGAGACTCCGGCGGGCTTCCCGGGCATGGCTCACGCCGAGGAGCATATGGCGTTTCGCGGCTGCGCCGGCATGAGCGCGGACCAGACTGCAGCCATCTATGCCGAACTCGGAGGCCAGAACAACGCGGATACGCAGCAGAACATCACTCAGTATTTCGCCACCGTACCCGCCTCGGATCTGGCTATCGCGCTCAAGGCCCAGGCGGCCTGTCTGCAGGGAGTCGACGATTCCCCCGCCGAGTGGGCCGAGGAGCGCGGTGCCATCGAACAGGAGGTCGCCCGCGATCTATCCAACCCCACCTATAAGTTCATCAACCGGTTGAACCAGGACATGTTTGCCGGCACCCCTTATGCTCATGATCCGCTCGGCACCAAGGCATCGTTCGACGCCACCACGGGCGCGATGCTGCAATCGTTCCACCGCACCTGGTATGCGCCGGGAAACGCCATTTTGATCATCGTCGGCGACGTCGATCCCTCCGATGCCATGGCGAAGGTGCGACAGATGTTCGGCGGCATCGCCAACCACGCCGTTCCGACGCGTCCCGCGGTGAACTTGAAGCCCGTGAAATCCGAGACGTTCACGCTGGACAGTAATCTTCCCTATGTGCTCGGCTTCATCGCGTACCGATTTCCGGGAACGAGCTCAAAGGACTTCGCCGCCGCCGAGATTCTCGCCGACGTACTGAACAGCCAACGAGCGGATCTGTATGGATTGGTGCCGGCCGGCAAGGCGCTCGCGGCGGAATTTGGAGTGGCGGAGCAATATACCCGGGCAAGCGTCGGTTACGGAGTCGTCGCGCTGCCGGCGGGAGGCGACGCCGCGGGCGCCATCAAGGAAATGCGCGGCATCCTGGCGCACTACGCCAGGACGGGTGTCCCGGAGGATCTGGTCGAGGCCGCGAAACGACATGAATTGGCGGACGACGAGTTCGAGCGCACCTCGATCCCCGGGCTTGCAAGCGTGTGGTCGAACGCGCTCGCGGCCGAGGGCCGGGCAACGCCCGAGGAGGACATCGAGGCAATCAAACGGATCACGGCCGCAGACGTGAATCGGGCGGCGAACGCCTATCTCACCGATCAAAATTCGATCACCGCGGTGCTGAAGCCGGTGCCCACGGGTCAGCCGGTCGCGACCAAGGGCTTCGGCGGGGCGGAACAGGTGACATCCGCACCCTCAAAGCCGGTGCAGTTGCCGCCCTGGGCGGCTGCAGACTTGGCGCAGCTGCAGCTTCCGGGCGACTACATCAACGTCTCCGACATGAGACTGGCGAACGGCATTCGACTCATCGTCAAAACCGATCGGACCAGCCCCACCGTGTCGATATTGGGGGCCGTGCAGCATGATTTCGGTCTTCAGACGCCGAGCGGACAGGAGGGCATTGCCGACGTGCTCGGCGCGCTTTTCTCCTACGGCAGCGAGACCCGCGACCGCCTCGTGTTCCACAAGGCACTCGACGACATCGCTGCCAACGAAACGGCGGGGTATGAGTTCTCGTTGAGCGTGCTCACCCCCAATTTCTCGCGGGGCGTCGAGCTGCTCGCCGACAACGAACTGCATCCGGCGCTTCCGGAGAAGGCGTTTGACGTGGTCAAGCGGCAGACCGCCGAGTTCCTCGCCGGCAACATGAAGAGTCCGGAATACCGCACCTTACGCGCGCTCGATGTCGCGCTGCTGCCTGCCGGCGATCCCGTCCTGCGCCAGGCCACTCCCGCTACCGTCACCAACCTCACCCTGGCGGGAGTGCGCTCGTTTTACGCCGCCACCGTACGGCCGGATCTCACCACGATCGTGGTGATCGGCGATGTGTCCGCAGCGGACGCGAGGTCCGTGGTCGAGAAGTGGTTCGGCGATTGGCACGCAAGCGGGCCCAAGCCGGCCACCACGCTTGCGCAGGTCGCTCCCAACAAGCCCTCATCGGTCTCAGTCGCCGATCCGGAGGCGGTGCAGGATTCGGTATTCCTCGCCGAACAGCTGAACCTGGATCGGTTCGCTGCGGATTACTATCCCTTGCAGCTGGGGAATCACGTGCTTGGCGGCGGTTTCTACGCGACGCGTCTTTATCACGATCTACGCCAGGTCGCGGGGTACGTCTACACCGTCGACGTGCGCCTCGACGCCTCCAAAACCCGCGCGAGCTACGCCGTCACGTACGGCTGCGAACCGGGCAACGTATCCAAGGCTCGGGGACTGATCGAGCGCGATCTCGATCAGATGCGCACGCGCGACGTGACCGCCGAGGAGCTGCATCAGGCGAAGGCACTGATCCTTCGTCAGATCCTGCTGAACGCGTCGAGCGAAGAAGCCGTGGCTCACGGTCTCCTCGGAAGAGCGGAAATCGACCTGCCGCTCGACGAACCCATCATCGCATCCAGGAAGTACTACTCGATCACCGCGCCGGAGATTCGCGCGGCGTTCGAAAAGCACATACACCCCGCCGACTTGGTGCAGGTGGTGCGGGGTCCCGCCCCGCATTGACGCGATTGGGGCGTCGGCCCCGCATTAAGACGCCGTAACCCCGTCAGCGGGAATGCGCTTCCGCCGTTTGCACCTCCACAGACGGCGCTTACGCCCATGAATCGATCGCCGCTCATCGACAAGGGGAAAAAACCATGCAGCATGTTGTTTCGTCGCAAGATGGGGAAAAGGGGCGGCTGCCGCAGACATCGTCGGTCGGAAAGATTGTGCTGCTCTTCGTTCCGCTGACCGCGCTCGTGTCCTCTTGCGGGGGCGGGGGGGATGGGTCGAGCGCCATGAGTCCGATCCTGCAGGTTGGGATGCAGCGCCAATACACCGGCACAACGACCCGCACCGTGGTCTATGCCGATCCGACTGCGAGTCTGCAAATCAACACGCTCATCTACAGCCTTATCGAGACTCAGACGGTGCAACAGGCATCGGCCGATGCGACGGCGGACTTCGACGTCCATGCCGACTATGCCTATACCGTGGTTCAAGACCCGGGAGTCGGAACGGTCCCCATTTCGGAATCGGTGGACAACTACGAGAACCTGCTGACTTCGGGCGATACGCAGACCGTTTCCGTGGTCGGACAGAAGGTCGTGGAGGTCTCGAATGACGAAACCTCAAATGCGCTGGGCAACGGTCCGTATACGGAAACATCGACGACAACCTCCGCGTACCAGACGCCGCGCGACAACTTCTCCTATCCTCTCCAGACCGGCGCGACATTGACTTCGCCGCAGTCGGACACGCAAACCATTGTGTTTACCGATGTCAACGCCAGCGGTTCCGCGCCATCGAACGGCGCCAATGTCGGTTATACGATTACCCGCAGCGAAAACGACGACGGATCGTATTCGTACCAAACGGCATACGTGAACGGCAGCACCTTCGCGCGAACCCAGAATGCCGATGGCAGTGGCAACCAGACTTTCACGAAGGCCGCGTCGATATCCACCACGACCCTGGGCCTTCCCGCGACCGTGAGCGGCGCGACCTCGATTCCGATCACCGTCCGCGTCGATTCGACGCAGACGACCACGACCGACTATTCAGCGGCGGACTGGTATCCGGATGGCGGTTCGCCGAGTTCGCCATTGGTTCTCGCGACCAGGAATGTGGTCGGTCCGACCTCGAGCTTGCCGGCGGAATGCACCGGCGCGGTGCTGCGACCCAATATCGACGAGATCGACACGACCACGACCAGCCTCAATCCGATCGGGGCATCGTATTCATCGACCAAGACCCGCAACTTCTCTGCCGGAGATGGCGCCACGATTTGCCAGTTGTCCTCGGAAACGGTGTCCTCCTACGACCTCGAGACCGGAGAATTGGTCTCCACCACCACGACCACGACCACGACGGTGCTGAGTGCGATCAATTATTAGCGGGGACGAGCGCCGGTCACCCTCGAAGATCACCAATGACCCGGTCAACCTGCGCTGAGCGCGGAGGGCACGAACGCTAGCGCCCCGGGTCCCACTCGCGCCACGCGCCGATCAAAGGAAAATACAGACCCACGCGCACCGGCTCGGGCCCGATCCTTTGCGCGAGAGCCGCATAACTCTCGAGTTGCGGGCGGTAGCGCTCGACCTCACGCTCCAGGAATTCCTCGAGGCCGCCTCCCGCATGCCGGCTGGTCTTGTAATCGATGACCCAGCGCACGCCCTCCTCGTCGACGAAGCTGCGGTCAAAGACGGCCCGGACCAGCTCGCCGCGCCAGTGCCCCGACACGGCATATTCCCGGAAGTCGTCCCGATAGCCCCGCTTGAGAATCCAGCGACCGCGCGGGTCAGTGCGCACCGCGATCAACGCCGCGACCACCCGTTCCGCCGCCTCCCGGAGCCGCTCCTGCGGAACTCCATTGAGTGCCAGCCAGCGAGCGAAGTGCGGTGCGCGCGCGCGTACGGCTGCTTCATCGTGAGTCTGCAGGTTCATCGCCTGAAGCTCTGCATGGACGAGCGAGCCCACGCGCCGGGCAGTCTCGCCGACCCAATCGAATAACGGGGTTTCCTCGCGCGAATCTTCGAGCGACGGCACGGGCGCGATTCCTGGGAGGGTTCCGCCGGGGAGCTTCCCGAGGGTGCTTGCCTGAACCGGGGACCAATCGGCGGGGACGCGGCGCAGCGGTCCGCCGCGCAGGGCCGCCGGCACATCGCCGGCCGCGGGCGGATTCTGTGCATCGATGACGAACTGCTCTGACACGGCCGGCCACAGCACCGCCAACAAGCTGCCGGGGTGCGGGCGACGAACGTCCGGTGGGTCTTCCGAATTCTCGCCGGGGGCGGCGTCGGGGTCCTCGCGCAACCCGACCTCCGCATACAAATGCAGCTCCGACTTCGCCCGGGTGCAGGCGACGTACAACAGGCGCTGCGATTCGAGCGCGGCGGCATCCCTGGCTTGCACCCGGAGGAATTCGAACAATCGATTGATCCCGCCGCCCACGGGCGGCCGCGCCGCCATCACCATGCCGTCCCGCTGCGTGCGGGCGAATTGGTGCGCCAGGAGCAGCTGACTGGCACCCTGCCTCGCGTGTCGATTGAGTGCGGGCACGACCACCAGGTCGAATTCAAGACCCTTCGCCTTATGAATGGTCATGATCTCCACGGGGCTCTGCGCACCGCCGTCCGCATAGAGATCTGCAAAACGCCGCACCAGATCGGCGGAATCCGGAAAGCCGTGCTCGCCGAGATCGCGCAGGCGCGCGAACACCACGCGCACGTGGGCAAGCCCACGTTCGTCCGCGGCGCAGGCCGCCCCTCCGAGCGCCAGCCAGGTGCGCTCGACCCACCTCGGCAGCTCCGTATGATTGCGGACTCGAAACGCCTGCTCGAGTACGCCCTTGAGGCGTCTGCAACGCTTGGCACCGTCGGCAGTCAATTGGTCCAGCACCGAGTCGTCGCACAGCGCCTCCCACACGATCGGCCCGGCGCGGGCGATCCGCAGCAGATCCTGCAGGGTGATTCCCGTCCAGGGTGCACGCAGGACGGCAAGCCAGGCAGTCCGGTCCCCGAAATGGGTGAGCGCACAGATCAACATCACGAGATCCCGCACCACGGCGCGGTCTTGCAAAGGTTCGATGTCGACCGCTCGGAATGCGATGCCGCGGGCGCGCAACGCGAGCGCGATGTCGCGGGCATGGCTACGCGCCCGCACCAAGATGGCGATCCGCCATTCGGGGTGCTCGGTTCTGCGCACCTCGATCATCTCGGCAACCGCCTTCGCTTCTGCGGCCGCGCTCGTGAACCCGCGCAAGGTAACCGCACCCACATTGTCGGGCGCTGCGACCTCGGAGGTGCTCGGCCGGAATGCAATTGCGCCGCGTTGCCGGTCATCGCTTCGCGGCATGATCCGCTCGAAGCAGCCGTTGACCCATTGCACCAGAGCGGGGCTCGAGCGAAAATTGCTGAACAGACGCCGCAGGTCGAACTTCAATTCACCGATGCCGATCTCGGCAAGCTCCAGAAAAGCCCGAACCTCCGCCTGACGGAAGCCGTAGATCGCCTGCATCGGATCACCGACGCAGAAGACGCTGCGTCCGTCGCCGTGCTGCCAGCCCGACGTCAGCCTGCGCACCAGTTCGAGCTGTGCACCCGAGGTATCCTGAAACTCGTCGAGCAGCAGATGCTGCAACCGATAGTCGAGCCGCAGGCCGAGATCCGTCGGCGATTCGTCCGACCCGAGCGCGCGCAGCGCTGCGAGCGATACGGATGGGAAGTCCACCGCCCCCTGCTCGCGAAATACATTCTCCAACTCCGCTGCGGCCAGCACGAGCACTTGTGCCACATCGCGCACGCGGATCCAATCGTCGTCGCCGTAGCGCGGCTCCGGCAACCCTTGAACCCCCTCGAGCGCCCGAGCGGCACCGGGACGTCGGTCGAACTGAGCCAGCAGGTCGTTCATGGCCTTCACTTCAGCGCAATCCGGCGGGAAGCCCTGCGTCTTGTTGAAGCGTTTGCGCAACCCGCCGTCCCGGGTGAGGAACAAATCGGCAAAACTTCGCCAGCGCTCCAAGTCCGAGGCCTCCGCACAAAGCGGACCACTCCGTTCGAGCCAAACCGACCACTCCGGCCGTTCCGCGCCCAGCCGCCTCGCGGCATCGCGCATCAACGCCGGCAGGGCTGCCGTCGCCTCGCCTCCGAGGGACTCCAGCGCACCCTGGAGCCTGCGGGTGATCAGCAGTGCGAGGTCCTCGTCGAAGTGGGTTCTCACGCGCTCCAGCTGCGCTGCGTCGAGCGCACTCGCCGCCCCCAAGTGGCCGGCCAACAGCGCCAGCCAGCGATCCCGGCCTGCAAGCATCTCTGCGATCAGTCCGACCAGTTGACGCCAGCGCTGATCGCCCACGGCGAGTGTGCGCTCGACCGCCGCGCCGAATGCGTCCGTCGCGTCGTGCCCAAGGGTGCGCCTCGCCGCCTCTTCATAGGATGGGCGGGCGTCGTCGAGCAGATTGAGCCTGCCGCCGGCGCCGGAGGCGATTGGCAATTGCGCCGCCAGCCACGCGTTGAAGGAATCGATGGTCTCGATGCGCAGGCGCGAGGGCTGGCGCTCGACATCGATCCGCAGCGACTGCAGATGAGCTCGGGCCGCGACTGCCAATGTCCAGGTGTCCGCGTTGAACCCGGGCGGACGTTCCGGCAGCGCGGCGTTGCCGAGCGCACCGATTACCCGCCGGCGCATCTCCTCGGCGGCCATCCGTGTGAAGGTCAGCGCCAGGATGCGCTCCGGGGCATCGACCGTTGCGAGGAGCCTCAGGTAGCGCTGCGTCAACAAGGTGGTTTTGCCGCTGCCGGCGGGCGCTTGGACCAGCACGGAGCCCCGCTGGTTGACGGCATCTGCACGCGCGTCCGCGTCCCTCGGGGCGGACCGGCTCACGCATCCTCCGCAGGCTCGTCGAGCGCGTCGGAAAGATCCAGAGTCGAGGGGACTCTGCACAGTCCGTGCAAATGACAGCTGCGGCAGGCCGTCGGGAGCGGATCGACCACCGCGCGCCCATCGCGAAATTCACGTGCCAACCTGTCGATGCGCTCCGACCACCGTCCCATCAGCTCGTCGAGGCTTCCCATGCCCTCGAGGCGACTGGCGCGCTTTTCCGGAAATACCCCGCCGCGCTCCGCTTCCGCGATGAAAGCGCATTCGGCCGCGTTGATCTTGCCGTATGCCACGGCCACCAGCGCCCGCCTGTGCAAGAGCGCATAGATCGGCAGCTGCGGGTTTTCCGGGCGCTCACCCTGCCAGTCCCGGCTGGCCGCCCCCGTTTTGTAGTCGATCAACAGCCGCGACCCGTCGGGGAGCTGGTCGATCCGATCGACGCGTACGGAGAAGTCGAGCCCGGCATGCCGTGCAATTTCGCTTCCGGACTCCAGCCGCTCGACGTCGAACGGATCGCGCTGACCCTCGAGCTCGAGCCAACGCCGGATCAGCTTGAGCAATCGTTCCTGTTCCCGCTCACGCCAGCGGTCGCCGGGGTTACGGCGCGCGCAGAGCCTGCCGATGGCGCGCCGGGCGCTCTCCGCGATCAGGCTCGCAAGCTCCTGCGGACGAGCCAGGAGCTCGGCCAGCCCGGCAGCGCCGCCGAGCTGCGACCAAATCTGCTGCAGCGATTCGTGCACGAGCTCGCCGCGCTCGCGATCATTGAACCCCGGCACCGGGTTTTCCAGCGGTTCGGCCCGAAGACGCGTCTCGGCGAACCCACGAAAGGCGCAACGAGACTGTGCTTTGAGCGTCGACACGCCGCGCGTTCTCTCACTCTCGCCGAACGCAGGCGCCCAATCGTCGTCCAGGCGCTCGATGATCGGGGCGCGTTCGAGCTGTGCTCGCCAGTGCGGATGGGACGGCGCGGGCGTCTCGACAGCGTTCAGCGCACCGCACGTCGTCGCGCCGGGGTGCGCCGCGAGGAACCTGTTGAGCAGCGGACTCGGCGCCGCGCGGCGTCCGTCGTCCGTGTCGGCGCAGCTGAAGGCGCAGCAGCCTGCGCGCTCGAGCCAGCGCCTCTGCAGATCTTCGGCGAATCGCAGCTGTGATTCCATGGACGCGCCGATCACTCCGTACTCCCGCTGCAAACGAACCGGCAATAACGGCAGCGGCTCCACCGGCGGCGGCCAATTCGTCTCGTCGCACGACGCCACCCAAAGCCCGTCGTAGGCGAGCCACGGATCCATCCATTGGCCGCTCACCCAGATGGGCGGGATGCCCGTCTGCACCTGGAATGGGGTGTCCCTCGCGGCGCGCCGAAGGATGCTCTCCGCAGACATCCGTGACTGACTGCCGAAGCTCGCGTCGCCCTGCGCGAGCGTCGCCAACAGCTCGCGAAACCGCTCGGCGGACTGATACTCGCTGCTTGACCACCGGTTTCGAAAGCTCCAGGGACCGCTCTCGAAGGAGGCGATCCAGACCGACAGCCATCCGCTCATGGGGTGACTGCCCTTCGACTCGGCGAGAGGTTGCAAGGCCCTGGTGATGCGCAACAGCGCCGGCGCCGCGCGAAGCTCCTCCACGCGCCCCGCCCTCTCCGCCAGCGTCAGCCATTCACTCAGAGACGCCTCCGCGGGAGCGGACGAGCGCAGGGCGACGTCGAGGCGCGCGGCAGCGCTTGCCTCGGACGAGGATTCACTGAATTCCGGCGCTCGCAACAGTGCGCTGAACTGGGCGAACGGGATCCGCCCGGTTGCCGCCGACAGCAGCTCCAGCGCCGATCGAACGGGTGCGAAGTCGGCGAGCGGCGTGCCGCCGGCGGCGGCGTACGGAGCACCTTCGCCAGCCTCAGGCAGCGTAAACCGATACGGCGCCAACGCAGCATCGAAGGCATCCACCAGCTCCGCGCGTCGCTGGACGAGATTCGGTACGCAGATCCAAGCACGAAAATCCGCGCGCATCGCGAGGCGGGCGCGCGCCCATTCGGCGATGGCTGCAAGCTCCGCCGCGGGAGACTCCACGCAAAGGATTTGGCGCACCTGATCCTGGGCCCCTCCCTCCGCGCGATGCGGCGCCAGCGGTGGGCCGGCATGGCGCTCGAGCCACGCTCGAGCGACCGGACGCCACAGAGGACTCTCGATCCAGGCGACCTCCGCGGCGATTTCGCTTGCAGCATCCGTGCTCCCCAGCCCACCGACACCGACGAGCAGGTCGTCCGTGCCGACACACCCGAGCTCACGGCAGCGATGCGCGAATCGAGCGCTCCACTCCACGAACATGGCGGCTTCCTCTCCCCCATCGGCAGCGATGGCGCTCATGGGGATTGCATACTCATGGGTGGCGCGTCGCGCCCTCCTCGCGGCGCGTGCCGCCCCCGACGGCTCGAGAAACCGGCCGACGTCGCTGTCCAAGACCACATGGCGCCACAGTTCCCTCTCCTCTATGTCGCCGAGGCAGCGCGGCAGGGTCGAGTCGATAAGCTGCCGTCGAGCGTATCGATCCTTCAGCCATCCCGCGAAATCGCGTATCCCCGGAGTGGGCCAGATCTGGCGCCCTGCGGCCCGGTGCGTGCGCTCCACCGCATCCAGCAGCGCCGCGGCAAGCTCGGTAGTGGGCACGAGGACGGTCGATCCGGACTCGACCGCCTGCACCAATCGAGATATCAAGCGACCACCCGTGTCACTCCGGCTCCCGGCCGCTCTGATCGGAGTCGCGAACCTCTACGGGGACCCTTGCGGGGACCGGTACGGGCACCGGTATCGGCGCGAGTACGGCCTCCAACAGAGCGCGCGTATAGGGGTGCACCGGCGCCGCGAACAGGTCATCGCACGATGCGGTCTCGATCAGGTTGCCGTCGTGGATCACCGCAACCCGGTGACTGATGTGCCTGATCACCGCGAGGTTATGGCTGATGAACAACATCGAAGTACCGAATTCGCCCTGCAGGTCGGCCAACAGATTCACGATCTGCCCCTGAATCGATACATCCAACGAGCTCACCGGTTCATCGCATACCAGCAGTCTGGGATGGAGCATCATCGCCCGCGCGATCGCGACGCGCTGGCATTGCCCGCCGCTCAATTCGTGGGGGTACCGGCTGAGCATCGAGGCCGCGAGGCCGACGCGCGTGAGCATCCGTTCGATCCGCACTCGACGCTCGACCGCGGTCAGTTCGCGTTCGAAGATGCGCAACGGCTCCGCCAATGTCCCGGCCACGGTCATCCGCGGATTGAGACTCGCCACCGGATCCTGGAAGACGATTTGCAACTCGCGTCGCTGGCTGCGAAGCGTCGCGCCATCGCAGCGCAAAAGATCCATGCCGCGCCAGAGGACCTGCCCGCGTGAGGCCGGGATCAACCGCAGAACCGCCCGGGCCAACGTGGATTTACCGGATCCCGATTCACCGACCAGACCGAGCGTTTCTCGCGCACGGATCTGGAAACTCACGTCACCGAGCGCGCGAACGCCGCGATAGTCCACGCCGAGGCCGCGCACGTCGAGCAGCGGTTCGCTCATGCCAATGGATGATGACATGCAACCTCTGCAGCTTCACGCACGTCGACGAGCGCCGGACGCTCGTGCTTGCAGCGGTCCGTCGCGCGGGGACAGCGCGGCGCAAAAGCGCAGCCGCGCTCCGGATCGCCGGCACCGGGCGCCTGTCCGGCGAGAAAAGGCATTCGATCGGTTCGCAGCCGGTGAACATCGGGCAGGCATTGCAACAGCAGCGCCGTGTACGGATGCAGCGCCCGGCGCAGCAGATCCGCGGCCGGAGCGCTCTCCACGACCCGGCCCGCATACATGACGGCGACTCGATCCGCGAGACTTGCGACGACCGCCAGATCGTGGCTGATGAGCACGATGGAGATCCCCATCTCTGCGCGAAGCTGCCGCAAGAGCTCGAGGATCCGGGCCTGCACGGTCACATCGAGCGCACTGGTCGGCTCGTCGGCGATGACGAGCGCGGGCTCGCAGAGCAGACTCATGCCGATCATGACCCGTTGTCGCATGCCGCCGGAAAGCTCATGGGGATACTGCTTGAGACGCCGCTGCGCATCCGGAATACGGACTCGATCCAGGGCACTCGATGCCGCACGTTCGGCGTCCCGCCAGGAGAGACCGCGGTGATGGACCAGGACCTCAGCCAGCTGCACGCCAATCTTGAGGTGCGGGGCAAGCGAGGTCATGGGATCCTGAAACACCATGGCGAGCTTCGAGCCGCGGATCCGATTGAGCCGATCCGGCGGGAGCCCCAGAATTTCCTCACCCTGGAACAACGCGCTGCCTGTTGCCCGCGCGCTGCCCGGCAACAAACCCATCACGGCCATGAAAAGCTGCGTCTTGCCCGACCCGGACTCGCCGACGACGCCGAGGCATTGGTGCGCGCCTACCGCGAGCGAGACGCCGCGAACCGCGCTCGCCGTGCCGCCCGGAACCGGATGGTCGACCCGCAGCTCGCGGGTACGCAGTGTTGCGAGCGTCGCGCCATCCTGCGTCATCGGCGTGTCCCGGCATCGAACGCATCGCGCAGCCGATCGCCGAAGATGTTCAGGCAAACCAGCAGCAGCGTGAGGAATGCCCCGGGCGCGAGCAGTATCCACGGGGCGGCTTCCATTTCTCCGGCGCCCTCTGCGATCAACGTGCCGAGACTCGCCCGAGGCTCCTGGATTCCGAGCCCGAGAAAACTCAGGAAGCTCTCGAGCAGGATGATCTGCGGGACGGTCAGCGTCGCATACACGATCACCGGTCCGATCACGTTCGGCAGCACGTGCGTGCAGATGATGCGGGCGGTTCCGGCCCCCGATGCGATCGCGGCCTCGATGTATTCCTGGCGTCTGATGCTCAAAGCCTGGCCGCGCACGATCCGCGCGAGCGTCAACCAGCCGACCGCGCCGATGGACACGAACAGCAGATACTCGTTTCGGCCGAAGACCACAGTCAGGAAAATCACGAAGAAAATGAGCGGCAGCCCGCCGAGGATCTCCACGATCCGCATCATCACATCATCGGTTCGGCCGCCGACGTACCCTGCGATCGCGCCGTACATCAGTCCCAGGCTGAGGCTGACGGCGCTCGCCACCAGGCCCACGATCATGGAGACACGCGCACCGGCCAGCGTGCGCACGTATAAATCGCGCCCGAGGCGGTCGGTGCCGAACCAATGGGCGTGAACGAAGCCCGGGTCTGCGGCGACAAACGACCAATCGAGCGTTTCCACCCGGTTTGGGTTCAGCCAGGGACCCATCACCGTGAGCGCGACCAGCGCCACGATGATGCCGAGTGATATGCGAGCCCCGCGATTCGCAAGCAGGCGCCGACGGGCCGTGCCCCACAGCGTCTCAGTCACCGTTCGAACCTGATGCGCGGATCCAGCCACGCATAAAGAAGGTCGACCAACAACCCCATGCCGACGAGGATCGCTGAGTAAAGGACGACCATGCCGAGCACGAGCGTGTAATCGCGGTTGAGCGCTCCTTGGACCAGATAGCGCCCCACGCCCGGAAGTCCCGCGATCGACTCGACCACCAACGACCCGGTCATGATGGACGCAACGGCGGGTGCAAGATAGCCCGCCACGGGAATCAGCGCCGGGCGCAGCGCATGCCGCAGGATCACGACACGCATGGGCAACCCCATCGCGAACGCAGTGCGTATGAACGGACGCTGCAACACGTCCAAGAAGCTCGCGCGGGTCAGCCGCGCGACATAGGCCAGCGGCGGCAACGTCAACGTCACGATCGGCAGGATCAAATGGCGCATCGAGCCCGGTTCCCAGCCGGCAACCGGCAGCCAGTGCACGTAGATGCCGAACAGCAACCCGAGCAGCGGCAGCACGACGAACGATGGCACGGCGATGCCGGCGACGGCCAGCGTCATCAGGGTGTAATCGGCCGGCCGATCATGGCGGAGCGCCGCGAGTATTCCGACCAGCATCCCGAGCGTTAGCGCAAGAATCAAGGCCGCCGCACCGATTTCCGCTGTTACGGGCAGTCCCTGTCCGATGAGCTCGGTAACCGTGAAGTCCTTGTACCGGAACGAGGGCCCGAAATCCCCGTGCAAAAGCGAACGCAGGTAACGCGTATATTGCACCCATAGCGGCTGATCGAGGCCGTACGCGCTCTGCAGGTTCGCCAGGATCTGCGGCGGCAGTGATTTCTCCTGGTCGAAGGGACCGCCGGGAGCGATCCTGATGAGCAAAAACGACAGCGTCACGATGATGAACAGCGTCGGGATCGCGCCCCCCAAGCGCTTTAGAAAATAGCGGAGCATCGATGCGAGTCTATCGACTGACCGCAAGGTGGACAAGTAAACGGCGCCCCCCTAAAATACGAAGTTCACCCTGCTCGAGGTTTCATGGAATCCACACGCCCCATCCGTGCGCTCATTCGCGGCCTTGACGCGCTGACGGTGCTCAATTCTCGAGACGGCGCGACCGTATCGGAAGTCGCCCAGGAGATTCGCCTGCCCCGGACGACGGTGTATCGGATTCTAGAGACCCTGTGCGGTGCCGGGTTCATTTTCCGCGATGAGGGCGATGATCGCTACCGCCTGACCGTCATGGTTCGCTCACTCTCCGGTGGTTTCGACGACGATGCGTGGGTTGCCCGGGTGGCGAAGCCGTTGATCGGCGACCTTGGCCGCGAAATCGCATGGCCGGTCTCCCTGTCGACTCTGCTCGGGACCTCGATGATCGTACGCGAGTCCAATTCGAGCGCGCTTCTCGACGAACGCCATTGCGCGGGGTATCGCATGCCGGTGCTGTCGACGGCCGCGGGAAGGGTCTATTTGAGCTTCTGTCCCCTGCCCCAGCGCGACACGCTGATCGAAATTTTCGCAAGATCGGGCAAGGAAGAGGACCGGCTGGCCCGCGCGCCGCGCACCGATCTCACCCGGATCCTGTCGGAGACCAGGGCCGGCGGATATTCGTCCACGTCCCGCGCCAGACGGCTGGTCGAGGAAATCAGCGTCAGCGTTCCGGTCCTTTCGGAGGATCGCATCCTCGCCTGCCTGACCGTTCGATTCGCAGCCAATGCCCTGCCGCAGCGGGCAGGCATCGAGCGGTTTCTGCCCAAGCTCAGGCAGTACGCATCGAGGATCAGTCATTCATTCGTGGAACAACAAGCCGAAGCGCAAAGCAAAGGCGCGCCCGAACGGGCTGCTTAAGGAGTTTCGACATGCAGAAAATCATGGTGTGTATCAAGCGCGTCGTCGACTACAACGTGCGCGTAAGGGTAAAGCCCGACGGCAGCGGTGTAATGCTCGACGGCGTCAAGATGAGCGTGAACCCCTTCGACGAGATCGCGCTCGAAGAGGCGCTGCGCATCAAGGAGCGGACGGGCAATGTCGAGGTGCTGGCCGTGAGCATCGGCGTCTCCGATACACAGCAACAGCTTCGAACCGCCCTCGCGATGGGAGCGGACCGCGCGATCCTGGTTCAATCCGATGTCGCGGTCGAGCCCTTGACGGCGGCCCAGACCTTCCTGGCAGTCGCCAAGAAGGAAAGTCCGGATTTGATCTTCCTCGGCAAGCAGGCGATCGACGACGATGCCAACCAGACGGGTCAGATGCTGGCCGCGATCTGGGAGCGGCCGCAGGCCACCTATGCCTCGAAGGTGGAGATCGACGGTGCCCGGGTGCGGGTAACCCGCGAAGTGGATGCCGGACTCGAGACGATCGAGGTCGATCTGCCGGCGGTGATCACCGTGGACTTGCGGCTCAACGAACCGCGCTACGTGAAGCTGCCCGACATCATGAAGGCGAAGAAAAAGCCGCTCGATGTGACCACCCTCGATGCGCTCGGCATCAGCGCCGGACAGCTGATCAAAGCGGTGAAAACCGATCCGCCGCCCCAGCGGCAGAAGGGGATCATGGTGAAGGATGTGGCGGAACTGGTGGACGTACTCAAGAAAAAGGGCCTGATCTAATGAACAAGATACTGATCGTCGGTGAACACGACGGCAAGACATTGAATCCCGCCACGGCCAAGTGCGTCACCTGTGCGAAGGCCATTTCCGGCGCCGACATCACCATCGCGCTGCTCGGCGCCGACACGGCGGCAGTCGCGGCGCAGGCGGCCGAAATTGCCGGCGTCAAATCGGTCCTGCGCGTCGACCGGCCCGAGAATGCACACCCGCTCGCGGCCACCTTCGCGCCTCAGATCGTCGCGCTGGCGCAGGACTACAGCCACCTGTTCGGCCCTTCCACCAGCTTCGGCAAGGACCTCATGCCGCGGGTTGCGGCGCTGCTCGGCGTCGCGCAGGTCAGCGATTTGATGGCGGTGGAAGGCGCGCATCGCTTTCGTCGGCCGATCTACGCGGGCAATGCCATTGTGACGGTGGAAGCCGATCCGGGTCGCAAGCTCGTGGCCACGGTTCGCGTCGCCTCGTTCGAGGCCGCCGGCTTGGGCGGCTCGGCGTCGACCGAGTCCAAGACATTGAATGTCACTCTGCCCACCCATACGCGCTACGTCGGCGCAAAATCGGGATCGACCGACCGCCCGGATCTGCAGACCGCCTCGAAGGTCGTGTCGGGCGGCCGCGCTCTGGGCAGCGCCGAGAACTTCAAGCTCCTGTTCAGCTTCGCCGACAAGATCGGCGCTGCGGTCGGTGCATCGCGCGCAGCGGTCGACGCCGGCTACGCTCCCAACGAAATGCAGGTGGGTCAGACCGGCAAGATCATCTCGCCGGAAATGTACATCGCCATTGGAATTTCGGGCGCCATCCAGCACCTCACCGGCATCAAGGATGCCCGCACCATCGTGGCCATCAACAAGGACGGCGAAGCCCCGATCTTCGAGGTCGCCGACGTAGGACTGGTCGGAGACCTGTTCCAGATCGTCCCCGAATTGGAGCGCCTGGTCGGTTGAAACTGCCACCTGCGGTCTTGCTTTTCCTCACCCTGACGCGGTGATCGACCGCACAGCCGCATCGAGCGCCTCCACCACCCGCCCCACATGCTCCCTGCCAAACGGCAGGGGCGGCCGAAGCTTCAAGATATCTGCGTCGGGGCCCTCGTAGCCGATCAGCACGCGGGCCTGTGATGCCAGGGTGTTGATGATCCGCTTGGCGCACTGACGCGCCGAGAGCCCGCCCACCGCGTGCACCTGCATCCCGTAGAGCAGACCGGCGCCGCGCAGCTCGCCGAGGGCGGCATGCCGCGCCGCAAGCGCCGCCAATTGTTGTTGGAAATAGGTGCCGGTGCTCGCAGCGTTTGCCATCAGCTCTTCGCGCTCGAGCACGTCAAGGACCGCCAAGGCCGCCGCGGCCGCCACGGCGCTGCCGCCGAAGGTCGAAAAGAAGCCGAATTTGGCCTGGAACGCTTCGATCAGATCGCGGTTTGCAACGACCACGCCCATGGGGTAGCCATTCGCCACGGGCTTCCCCAGAGTCACGATGTCGGGATCGAGGCCCCGGCGCTCGAAACCCCAGAAATGCGAGCCCGGCCTGCCCATTCCATATTGAACTTCGTCTGCCACGATGAGCCCGCCGGCGGCGCGAATTCTCTCGGCTACCGCGGCACCCCAGACGGGCGGCGGGTCGTAGACGCCAGAGCTGGTCAATGCCGTATCGAGGTAGAACGCCGCAGGTTCGAAGCCACGTTCCGCGAGGGTTCGCACCGCGGCATCCACATCGGCCCGGGCCGCCGCGACCTGCGTGGGGCCCGACGACTCGTGGGTTTGGAGGCCGTCCTGGGGCGGCGCGATGGTCACCACATGCGGCTCGCGCGCCTGCCCGGTCCCCGGCGTCAGCGCAGCGACGGCGTGGGTAATGCCGTGATACGCGTTCTGCATGACCAGTGCGCCCGCGTGCCCGGTGGCGAATTGGGCCATCCGCCACGCAACGTCATTCGCCTCGCTCCCCGAGTTGACGAAGATGCAGGCATTGAGGTGCGCCGGAAGCTTGGCGATCAACCGCTCTGCGTATTCGAGGATTCCGGAGTGCAGGTAGCGCGTGTGGGTCGCAAGGACGGCGGCCTGACTCTGCAGCGCTCGCACCACCGCAGGGTGCGCGTGGCCGACGTGGGGCACATTGTTGTACACGTCGAGGTAGGCGTGACCCTGCGGATCGAACAGCCAGACGCCGGAGCCCCGCACCAGGTGCAGTGGCTCATCGTAGAAGAGCTCCGCGCCCCTGCCCATCAATCGGTGTCGCCGCCCCAGCTCGGCGGACGCGCTCGCTCCCGCCCAGAATTCGCTGCGCGTGCCGGCAGCTCCGTGCCACTCCCGGGCCAACGAGGTTCTGCCAATCTCCAGCAGGGTGCGCAGGGATCGCGCGGCGGTCTGGGTCGAACGCTCGAGCACGCGGGCTCCCGCAGGATCGTGACGGCTCCGCCAGCCGTGCACCAGGATGGTCACGGCGTGGCGCGCCGCGATCAAGTCGTACAGGATCTCGATCTCGGCGCCGTCGAGCGGCTGCCTCAGAGCGTACGCCTCGAGCACGGAGGAAGCCGCCGCAAGCGGCGCGAGACCTTCGGTGAGCAGTTCCGACATGGTCACCGCGGGCTCGAGAATCCGCGGCGCGTGGATCATGTCGCCGAAATCCAGGATTCCGCTGACCGCCCCGGCCGCCGGGTCGACCAATAAATTCTGCCCGTGACAATCGCCGTGAATCGCCTGGCTGCGCAGGCCCGCGAGCGCCGATAGGCGATCCTGAAATGCGGCCACGACGCTCTCGATGTCGCTGCGCACCGGTGGCGAATCGATGCATTGCAGGTGCTCGGCGAGCTCCGGAAGCCGGCGCACGTCCCAGGCCAGACGCTGCCCGAGCGCCGGATGAAAAAATCCCTGCAAGCCGCGATCCAGTCGCGCGAGCGTGTCGCCGATATTCTCCAGCAGTCGGCGCTGCGCCGGAACTTCCGCGAGCACTCGGCCGGGCAGGAATCCGATGAGGCAGGTGGTGTACTTGATGCCATCCTGGCCAATGACGCTACCGCTGTCCTCGCCGAGCGTGCCTGGAAAAACGCGAGGAATCGGCAGCAACGGATCCTGCTCGGCGAGATGCCGCAGCACACTCAATTGACATTCGATGGTTCCGGGCCCCGCCTCGCGATCGATGATCTTGAGAACGTAACCCGGGCCGGCCCGCGTGCTCAGATGGAAATTGCAGTCACGCTCGCCAGGCAGTGCTCGCACCGATCCGAGCAGCCCGTAGGTGTCGCGCAGAATGCGCTCGGCCTGCGCAGCCGAAAATACCGGCGGCGAAGTCCGAAGAGCCAGCAAGGCCGTCCGCGTACCGCTAGAGCTGCTTCAGGACGTAATCGGCTGCCGACACCTTGAACTCGCCCGGCGCTTCCACGTCGACATGCGTTGCGACGCCGTCCTTGGCGATGATGGCAAACCGCTGACCGCGGATTCCCATCCCGAAACCCGTGGCGTTCAGCTCGAGACCGAGTGCCTTCGCGTACTCGGCGTTGCCGTCAGCCAGCATCAGGATCTTGTCGCCGACGCCGCCTGATTTGCCCCAGGCGTTCATGACGAACACGTCGTTGACCGCCGTGCAGGCGATGGTATCGACGCCCTTGGCCTTGATCTGGTCGGCGAGCTCCACGAAACCGGGCAGATGCTTGGCATCGCACGTCGGCGTGAACGCCCCGGGAACCGAGAACAGCACCACGGTTTTGCCCTTGAACAACTCGGCCGTGGTCAGCTTCTGAGGACCGTCCTTGGTCATCCGGGTGAATTTGCCCTCGGGCATCTTGTCGCCAGCTTTGATGGTCATCGTATTCTCCTGACTGTTTACCGCTCTCAGCCGCCGCCGAGCGTGGCCGCATATAGCGTCCACAACTTCAGCACGCGCGGGCTGATGTTCGGCACATCCTTGAGCTTCGCGAACGCCTTCTTGGCCTCCGCAGCGTTCTTGAGCTGCACTTCCGACAGGCCCAGATACACGTAGGCCTCGTCCAAGTGCTTGATCTGGCCCTTCTGCAGGCCTTGATTGATGGCATCGGCCGCCTTCTGATAGTCCCCGAAGCCGTAGTACACCTCGCCGAGCTTCACCGAGAGCTCGCCGCCGGCGCTCTTGCTCGCCTCTGCGTCCTCCTGCGGAAGACCCTTCCTGTCCGAGTCGGCACGCGACTTCAGGGCCGTCAGCAGCCGGTTGCTGCGCTCCTTGTGATCGTCTTTCATCACGCCGCTCGCCATCGCCTTGTCGAGCACCGAGGCCGCCTCGCCCGGTAGCGCGGCATCGCCCAGCAGCTGGGCCATCTCGATGTAGTCGGTATCTGCATTCATCGAGTTGGTGTTGTACATGATGCGATAGATCATCAGCGTGTTGTGATCGTCGCGCTCATCCTGCCGCTCGATGCGCAGCAATGTGTTCCAGTAGGTGGTTTTGTTGTTCAGCCTGATGAGGTCCATCAACACCGCATCCATAGCCGGCGTATCGCCTGCGTCCGAGGCGCATTGCAGCTTGAACAGGTAGAGATTCTCCTTCGGCGTATCGCCGGCCTTGCGGGCGGCCGCGATGGCCTTGTCGGCCCAGATGCCCGAATCCTTGCAGTCCTTCAACAGATAGTAGCTTTGCGCGATGATGGCTAGCGTGTCGTTGGTCCCCGTACCGGCATCGACCATGGTCTTGCCGTAGTCGATGGTCTTCTGATATTGCTGGGTGCTTGCCGCAATGCCGAACAGGGTACGTGTCATGCTGGCGGTCTCTTCCGGCGTCGCAGCGCCGGTTGCCAGCGCCTTCTCGTACTCGCCTTGCGCAGCCTTCAGGTTATTGAGCTTCACGTCGGCAAAGCCCTTGAAGCTGTAGATGGTCTTTTTGTCGAATGCGTTGAGCCCCGGCTTCGTCTCGGCTTCCTCGAGATTCTTGAGCGCTTCCTGCCATTGCTGAGCCTGCAGTGCCTTTTGCGCGGCGGTCATCTCCTTGGCGATGACACGGCTGATTTCCTGCTTCTTGGCGTCGGCGGCAACGGATGCGGCGGGACTCAGCATGTAACACGCGGTCGCGATCAGCGCGGCCAGCGCGAAGCCGGGCAAGCCTCGTACCGGGTCCAACGAGCTCGCTCCGGTCTTTGCATTATTGTTCATCGAATGAATCATGATCACACCTTCACCACTTGCGATTGCTGATTTGTATTTCGCGCGGGCCGTCAAACAAACGGCGCGTGAACCCAAGTTTGGTCGGGTTGACGCGCCGTAACACCCGCTGGGACCTTGTTCAAAAATAATCGTTATTGACGAATCCGATCTTCTTCAGGCCTCGATGCTGCAAGTCGGCCAGGGTCTGCGCGACGATTTCGTATTTCGCAAACTTGTCGACGGTGATGTGCACCTCGGGCTGCGGATCCTTGGTGGCTTCCGACGAGATGTAGCCGTCCATCGTGGCGCGATCCACCGGCGTCTTGTTCCAGAGCAAGGTACCGTCGAAGTCGATCGCCAGATCGACGACCTCCGGCGGCGGCGGCGGCGGCTGGTTCGGGGGAGGCGGCAACGGATTGTCGATCTTGACCGCGTGAGTCTGCGAGGGAATGGTGATGATGAAGATGATCAGGAGCACCAGCATGACGTCGATCAGCGGCGTCATGTTGATGTCCGAATAGGAGTTGCCCTCGTTACCGCCTACTGCCATCGCCATCGTGATCTCTCCTGGATACCCTTGGTCTACGTTCCCGGACCGAAATGATCCGGGGTCGTAATGAACGCCACCTTGCGGATGCCGATTTGCTGGGTCGCGACCAGCACCTGGCCCACGAACTGATAGCGCACATTGGCGTCGCCGCGGATATGAACCTCCGGTTGCGGCTCCTCGCGGGCTGCGACCCGGAGCCTTTGTTTCAAATCGTCGGTGCCTGCCAGCTTCTGGGTATTCCAGAAGATGTCGCCGTCCTTGTCGACCGCGATGGTGATGTTCTCCGGCTTGGTCTGAGTGGGCAGATTGGTCGCCTTCGGCAGCTGCACCGGCACCTGCTGAATGATGACTCTAATCGTGATGATGAAGATGATGAGGAGCACCAGCATCACGTCCACGAGGGGCGTGACGTTGATGTCGGACATCGCTTCCGCCTCTTCATTCCCGCCGATATTCATCGCCATGGCGGGCTACCTCAGCGAGCCGCGACCGGCGCGGGCTTGACGGCGGGAGTGGCCGACCGATCCATGCCAAGACCCATCTTCGCGCCCGCGATCAGGTACGCATGCAGTTCGTGGGTGAAGTGGCTGACACGCTCCTGCACCTGCTTGTTGCGGCGGAGAAGAATGTTGTATCCCAACACGGCCGGCACCGCGACGAACAGACCGATGGCGGTCATGATCAACGCTTCGCCGACGGGTCCCGCCACCTTGTCGATGGACGCCTGTCCCGCGACGCCGATGGCGATCAACGCGTTGTAGATGCCGATGACGGTGCCGAGCAGTCCGACGAACGGCGCGGTGGCGCCGACCGAAGCAAGCACCGGAAGTCCCGCTTGCATGCGGCTGACGACCATATCCGCGGTTCGCTGCAGCGACTCGGTGATCCACTCACTCGTGCCGATGGCGCCCGACAGGCGCGTCTTGTTGGTCTCGTGATACTCGTACGCCTGCTTGCCGGTTTCGGCCAGAGCGCGGAACGGATTGGAGGTGCCCTTCAGCTTGGAGATGGCATCCGTGAGGCTCGTGGACGCCCAGAATTCCTTCTCCGCCTCGATCGCCATCAGGCGCGTCTTCCGTTGGTCGAAGAACTTGGTGATCATGATGAACCACGTCAGCAGCGACATGATCAACAGAATGGCGAGAATCGATCGCGATACGATATTGCCATTCTGGATCAGGGCACCAAGGCCATATGGGTTTTCAACAGCTGTCTCTTGCATTGACCGATTCCCTCTACATTTTGATTGAGCGTCGTAACAGTTCTAACAAGCGAGATTGAACTTGATCGTTGATTGAACTTGATCGTTGATTGCCTTCTATTTGGTCAGCTTCCAAACGATGGGAAGAGATACGGTGGTGTCAATCGGCTTGCCGTCCTCGGTCGCGGGCTTCATGCGCTGACCGTGCACGCCCTTCAGGCATGCTTCGTCGAGCCGCGGGAAGCCGCTGCTCTGCTGGATGGCTTCATTGGTGATGCGCCCGTCTGCGGCCACCGTCATTTGCACGATACAACGCCCCTCTTCTCCGGCGCGCTTCGACGCATCGGGATAGTAGTCCTCACCGATATGCAGAGGATGCTTGGGATCCACGCCGATCGGGGTGTGCGCGTGCTGCACCGGCGCCGCGACGGGAGCCGGCGCGCGCTGCACCTGGGTCGTTTGCGTGATCGCGGTCGTCTGCTGCTGGGGTGCCTGGATGTCGACGAACTCGGGCGGCGGGACGAACGGCTTGATCTCTTCTAATTTCGGCGGCGGTGGCGGCGGCTTGTCGATATCTTTGGGCTTGTCGATCTGGGCGATTTCGACGGGGGGAATGACTTTTTGGATCAGCTTGCCCGCCAACCCGGTGTAAAACGCCCAACCGACGAAAATATGCAGAATGATGACAGCGACGAGGGCGATGCCTCTCGTGCCCGAAAATAACGATGGCTGCTCATATGTATACATAAGTCTGTTTTCGACCCTGCCCCTAGCTAGATTCCGATGCACCGTCGCATATGCGCTCAACGCCGGCGTTGCCCTGTGCGCAAACGCGCGAGCCGATTGCCGCATCCCTTAATTAAGCGGCTTCCCTTCAAGTCTCACGGCAAGTAAAGAGACTGACACATCTCCCGCCCGCACTGCAAGCAGGACTTGCAGTGCGGGCGGCGCTCATTCCCGGTCCGTCACCGCACCCAACGATGCGCTGCTGACCTGCTTGGCATATTTCGCCAAGGCGCCGCGTCGCGCATAGGGCTTGGGCGGCTTCCAGCTCTTGCGGCGGCGCTTCAATTCCGCCGCACTCACATGCAGGCTGATTTCTCGACGCTCTGCATCAATCGTAATCTCGTCGCCGTTCTTCACCAACGCCATCGGCCCCCCGAGCGCAGCCTCCGGGGATGCGTGCCCCACGACGAACCCATGACTGCCTCCCGAGAAGCGTCCATCGGTGATCAATGCGACCTCCCTTCCCAAGCCCTTGCCGATGATGGCTCCGGTCGGACTTAACATCTCGCGCATGCCGGGGCCGCCCCGGGGACCTTCGTAGCGGATCACCACGACGTCGCCCGATTTGACTTTTCCACCGAGAATTCCCTGCAGCGAATCCTCCTCGGAGTCGAACACCCGCGCGCTGCCGGTGAACTTCAGCCCTTCCTTGCCCGTTATTTTTGCAACCGCACCCTCCGGCGCCAGATTGCCGTATAGCACGACGAGATGACTGTCCTTCTTGATGGGGTCGGCGAGCGGGCGCACGATTTGCTGCCCAGCATCATAAGGAGCCACGTCGGCCAGATTCTGCGCGAGTGTCGCTCCGGTGACCGTCAGACAGTCGCCATGCAGAAGTCCGGCATCGAGCAGCGTCTTCATCAGCGGCTGGATGCCACCGATCGCCACCAACTCGGACATCGAGTACCGTCCGCTCGGCCGCAGGTCGGCGAGCACCGGCACGCGGCGGCCGATACGGGTGAAATCATCGAGGTCCAATTTGACATTAGCCGAGGAGGCGATTGCAAGCAGGTGCAGCACGGCGTTGGTCGATCCGCCGAGGGCGATGCTCACGGTGATGGCATTCTCGAACGCCTTGCGCGTCATGATCTGACGCGGACGAATGCCGCGCTCGATGAGTCCCACCACGGCCGCGCCGGCGCGTGTGCAATCCGCGCTCTTTTGGTCCGATATGGCATCCTGCGCCGAGCTGCCGGGCAGACTCATGCCGAGCGCTTCGATCGCCGAGGCCATGGTGTTGGCAGTGTACATTCCCGCGCACGATCCGGGACCGGGAATCGCAGTGCGCTCGATGTATTTCAGTTGAGTTTCCGACACCGTACCCTGCGCATAGCCGCCGATCGCCTCGAACACCGAGACGATGTCGCGCCGTTCGGCACCGGGACGGATGGTGCCGCCGTACACGAAAATGGCCGGGCGATCGAGCCGCGCCAGCGCCATGAGGCATCCCGGCATGTTCTTGTCGCACCCCCCAATCGCCACCACGCCGTCGAAGCCCTGCGCGCCGACCACGGTCTCGATCGAATCGGCGATTACTTCCCGGGACACCAGCGAATAACGCATCCCCGGCGTTCCCATGGAGATGCCGTCGGAGACGGTGATGGTGCCGAATGTCACCGCCTTGGCGCCCTGCCCTTCGACGCCCTGCGCCGCGAGCCTCGCCAGCCCGTCGATGTGCATGTTGCAGGGAGTCAGGTTGCTCCAGGTGGATGCGATTCCGACCTGCGGCTTGTCGAAATCGGCTTCGCCGAATCCGACGGCATGGAGCATGGCACGCGCCGGCGCCTGCTTGATGCCGTCGACCACCAGTCGGGAATAGCGGCGCGGATCGAGGGAACCGCGCTTGCCGGCGGCTGGGGCGGACGCAGTCTTCTTTTTCATGTTCTCACCGTACCGTAGCGTTGCAGCAAATAGCGATAGACGCCGCGAACGGCGTGGGCCTCGGCACCGACCCCGCGGCCCGGACGCTCTTTGGGATTCCAGGCGTATAAGTCGAGGTGCAGCCAATCGGCCGTCGCGGTGACGAAGCGTTTCAGGAACAAGGCGCCGAATATCGCTCCGGCAAGCCCGGACGCAGCCACGTTGTTGAGGTCCGCGATCTTGCTGCCAAGTTCATCGTCGTAACCCATCCAGAGCGGCATTGGCCACAAAGGGTCGTGCTCCAGAGCCGCGGCGCGCGTGAGATCTCGAACCACCCCCTCGTCGGTGCCGAACAGCGCCGGAAGCTCAGGTCCCAGGGCGACGCGCGCGGCGCCCGTCAAGGTGGCGAAGTCGATGATCAGATCCGGTTGATCGGCGTCGGCCAGCGCCAGTGCATCGCATAGCACCAGCCGGCCCTCGGCGTCCGTGTTGCCAATCTCGACGCTAAGTCCCTTGCGCGTCGCCAGCACGTCCCCGGGTCGGTACGCATTGCCGCTGATGGCGTTTTCAACCGCCGGGACCAGGATGCGCAGCTCCGCTCGAATGCCGCCGGCCATCAGCATGTGGCCCAATGCCAGGGCTACGGCTGCCCCGCCCATGTCCTTCTTCATCAGCGCCATTCCCGAGCCCGGCTTGATATCGAGCCCGCCCGAGTCGAAGCACACCCCTTTCCCGATCAGCACGAGCCGCGGCAAGCCGGCGGATTCCGCCGTAGCGGGCGGCGTCCATCGGATCTCGGTGAGGCGCGGTGCCTGCGCACTTGCGCGTCCCACCGCGTGAATGGCCGGGAAGTTGCCGGCGAGCAGCGCTTCCCCCACCCATTCGCGAAACTCCGCCCCATGGCGCTCGGCCAGCGCGCGCGCGGCGGCCGCGAGCTCCGCGGGGCCAAGATCAGAGGCCGGTGTATTGATCAGGTCGCGCGCCAGGGTCAGCGCCTCGCTTGCCGAGGCGACGAAGACCATGTCCGCGTTGGCGGGAGGATCGAGCGCGGCCGCGCGCTCCGCCCGGCCCGCGCGATAGCGCTCGAATCGATAGCCTCCATAGGCGAAGCCCAGGGCGATCTGCGTGGCTTCCGCGGCGCCGAAGGATTGAGCCAGATGATAGCGGCCCGCCGGCAACCGCTCGGCGAAACCGGCGGCATGCCACAGCGACAGCGCACCCTGCCGCTTGCCCAGGCCACCTACGGCCATGCCGAGGCTGCCGCTTGCATCCGGCACCAGCACCACGCGGTGCTTCTCGCCCTTGAAATATTGGGCGCCAAGCCAGCCGGCGGTTTGCGCGCTCTGGGCTTTGCGCCAGGCCTCCACTTCCTCCTCGTACAGTAGGTAAAGAGGAACGGAGGCGCGCGTCTCGACGGTCATGTGCTCATCCTCAACCGCGGCAAGGGCCGCGACTCTCCTTGCATGATAAGAGATTCTGTGTTGCTATTTACGGCTACTTTCACGGAGCACCTCATGCGCTTGTATTCGCCAAAAGATGTGGACAAAAAAGCCCTGCGCGGCGCGCGCATCGCTGTTCTCGGTTATGGGAGTCAAGGCCGCGCGCACGCGCTCAATCTGCGCGACAGCGGTTACGACGTGGTGGTCGGTGTGCGCAAGGGCGACAGCTGGAACAAGGCCAAGAGGGATGGATTGCAGGCGATGGATCCGGCGGCGGCCGTGAAGGGCGCGCGGCTGGTCGCCATGCTGGTTCCCGACATGACGCAGAAGGCGCTGTATCAGGAGCTCAAGACTCTGATCGAGCCCGGCGCGACGCTGCTGTTCGCGCACGGCTTCAACGTGCACTTCAAGCAGATCAAGCCGCGCAAGGATCTGAACGTCGTGCTGATCGCGCCCAAGGGGCCGGGCGATCTGGTGCGCCGCCAGTACAGCCAAGGCCGCGGCGTGCCGTGCCTGATCGCAGTTGCGCAGAATGCCACCAAGAACGCGAAGGCCATTGCGCTCGCCTATGCCGATGGCATCGGCGGCACGCGCGGCGGCGTCCTCGAAACCACCTTCGCCGAGGAGACCGAGACGGACCTGTTCGGCGAGCAGGCGGTGCTCTGCGGCGGAGCCACGGAACTCGTGGTAAAGGGCTACGAGACTCTGGTCGAGGCCGGTTATCAGCCCGCGGTCGCTTACTACGAGTGCCTGCACGAGCTCAAACTGATCGTCGATCTGTTGCATGAGGGCGGCATCACCAAGATGCACCGCTTCATCAGCGAGACCGCCAAGTACGGGGACCTGACGCGCGGACCGCGCATCGTGAACAAGGCCACCAAGAAAGAAATGAAGAAGATCCTGGGCGAGATCCAACAGGGAAAATTCGCGCGCCAGTGGATCGCGGAGACGAAGAACGGCCGCCGCAAGTACTCGAAGCTGCTGAAGGCGGATCTCAGCCACCCGATCGAAAAGGTCGGGGCCCAGCTGCGCGCACGCATGCCCTGGCTGGAATCCGGCAAGACCTGATTTTCGGACACCGGGGGTAAGCCTCAGCATTTTCGAGGAGTTGCGCCATGACGGCGAGCACGCTGTTCGACAAGGTCTGGAAAGCGCATGAAGTGGTGCCGGAAACCGCCGCCACTCCGGCGGTGCTTTACATCGACCTGCACCTCGTGCACGAGGTCACCTCGCCCCAGGCGTTCAGCGTCCTGCGGTCGCTGAAGCTGCCCGTGCGGCGGCTCGACCGCACGCTCGCCACCATGGATCACTCCACTCCGACCACCACCGACCAGGTTTTCGGCAACGTACCGATCAAGGTGGACGCGGCCGCCCGGCAGGTTCGGCAGCTCGAGCACAACGCGGCGGAATTTGGGGTCGAGCTGTTCGGCATGCGCGACGCGCGGCGCGGGATCGTGCACGTCATCAGTCCCGAGCTCGGCGCGAGCCGGCCGGGCATGACCATCGTGTGCGGCGACAGCCACACCAGCACCCACGGGGCGTTCGGCGCGCTCGCCTTCGGCATCGGCAGCACGGAAGTCGGCCACGTGTTGGCGACCCAATGCCTGCTGCAACGCAAACCCAAATCTTTCGCCGTCAACGTGGAAGGAAGACTGCCACCGGGGGTTACCGCCAAGGATCTGATTCTCGCCATCATCGGCAAGGTGGGCGTGTCCGGCGGCACCGGCCATGTGTTCGAGTATCGCGGATCCACCATTCGCGGACTGTCGATGGACGAGCGCATGACGGTCTGCAACATGTCCATCGAGGCCGGCGCCCGCGCGGGCATGGTCGCGCCGGACGAAGTGACGTTCGCCTATCTGCAGGGGCGGCCGCGCGCGCCGCAGGGCACTCGGTGGGAGGAGAGCCTCGCGCGCTGGAAGGCGCTCGTGAGCGATCCGGGCGCAAACTTCGACGGGTCGGTCGACATCGATGCGTCGGCGCTCGAGCCGATGATCACTTACGGCACCAATCCCGGCATGGTGGTGCCCATCAGCGGCGCCATTCCGCGCTCCTCCGGCGATGCGATACTCGACAAGGCGCTCGGCTACATGGGATTCAAAGGCGGCGACGCGATGCTCGGCAAGCCGGTGAACACCGTGTTCATCGGCAGCTGCACGAACGGACGCCTCGAGGACCTCGAGGCCGCGGCCAGCGTGCTCAGGGGGCGCAAGGTGGCGTCGGGCGTCCATCTGCTGATCGTGCCCGGTTCACAGGCGGTCAAGCGCGACGCCGAAGCGGCGGGATTCGCCGAGGTGTTTCGCGCCGCCGGCGCCGACTGGCGCGAGTCGGGCTGCTCCATGTGCCTCGGCATGAACGGCGACACGGTCGCAGCGGGCCAGTATTCGGTGAGCACCAGCAATCGAAACTTCGAGGGGCGACAGGGTGTCGGCGCTCGCACCCTGCTCGCGAGTCCGCTCACCGCCGCGGCAAGCGCGGTGCGGGGACGCATCGCCGACCCGCGGGAGTTCTTGTAATGGAGCCGCTGAAAATCGTCTCTTCGCGCACCGTGGTCGTCCCGCTCGCGAACGTGGACACCGATCAGATCATACCGGCCCGATTCCTGACCACGACCACCAAGGATGGATTGGGACAGCGGCTGTTCGCCGATTGGCGCTACCTTCCCGACGGCTCGCCGAATCCGGACTTCATCCTGAATCAACCGTCCGCCAGGGGCTGCCAGGTGCTCGTCGCCGGCCGCAACTTCGGCTGCGGCTCCTCGCGCGAGCATGCACCCTGGGCATTGGTCGATTACGGCATCCGGGCGGTGATCAGCACGGAGATCGCGGACATCTTCCGCAGCAACGCCCTGAAGAACGGCCTGCTACCGGTGATGGTCGATGAGACCACTGCGGCGTGGCTGATCGAGCATCCGGGCGCGGAGGTGACCATCGATCTGGACAGGGCGACGCTGACCCTGCCGACGGGCGTGCCGGTCAGTTTTCCGATCGAAGCGTTCGCGCGTCATTGCCTGCTGAACGGCGTGAACGAGCTCGGCTATCTGCAAAGCAACCTCGCCGCCATCGAGCGTTACGAGGCCTCGCTTCCGGCCGGCGCCTGATCACCCGAAGGAAGCGCACCCGATGCAGGCTCTGATCGCGGTACTGGGCGGCGACGGCATCGGGCCGGAAGTGACTGCGGAGGCGGTGCGCGTACTGGCGCGCGTCGCTGAGCGGCACGGCCATTCGCTTCGATTCGAAACCGCGCTGATCGGAGGCGCCGCCATCGACGCCACCGGCGAGGCGTTGCCCGCGGCCACCCTGGCGTCGTGCCGGCGCGCGGACGCCATTCTGTTGGGCGCGGTGGGGGGTCCAAAGTGGTCCGCACCGGACGCCAGCGTGCGGCCCGAGCAGGGACTGTTGCAGCTGCGCAAGGAACTCGGGTTGTTCGCGAACCTGCGTCCCGTCGTCCCGCATCCGGCCGTGCTGCAGTACTCGTCCATCAAGTCCGAGATTCTGCAGGGCGTCGACATCATGGTGGTGCGCGAACTCACCGGCGGAATTTATTTCGGAGACAAGCACCGCACCGCCACGGAGGCGTTCGACGTCTGCCGATACAGTGTCGCGGAGATCGAGCGCGTCGTGCGCGTGGCGGCCAGGCTCGCGCGCCAACGGCGCCGCAAGCTCACGTCCGTCGACAAGGCGAACGTGCTGGAGACATCGCGGCTCTGGCGCTCCGTGGTCGACCGAATCATGCCCGCCGAGTTCTCCGATGTGGCTTACGAGCACCTGCTGGTCGACTCCGCAGCCATGCATCTGATCAAGCGCCCGCGCGACTTCGACGTGATGGTGATGGAGAACATGTTCGGCGACATACTCACCGACGAGGCGTCGATGCTTGCGGGCTCCATGGGGCTGCTGCCCTCCGCGTCGCTCGGCGCGCAAAGGCGCGGCGGTTTGTTCGAGCCGATCCACGGCTCGGCACCCGACATCGCCGGGCGCGGCATCGCGAATCCCTATGCCGCCTTGTTGAGCGCGGCGCTGCTGCTCAGGTACGCGCTCGAGCTCGAGACCGAGGCGCGACTCGTGGAAGCGGCGGTCTCTGCGGCCGTGACCGCAGGCGTGCTGACCGCGGATCTCGCCGCTCCAGGCGCGCCCTCCGTTACGACGCGTGCCGCCGCAGATGCGGTGCTGGCTGCACTCTAGCCGCTCGCTCGAGACCGGCCGACAGATCGGCGACGAGATCGCCGGCATCCTCGATGCCCACCGACACCCGCAACAGTCCCTCGCCGATGCCGGCGCGCTGCCGCGCCGCATCATCCATTCCGGCGTGCGTCATGCTCGACGGATGTGCGATCAGGCTCTCCACGCCGCCCAGCGATTCGGCCAGCGTGAAGCAGCTCAAGCCCTCGAGCAGAGCGCCGACCGCGGCCTCGCCGCCGGCGAGCTCGAAGCTCAGCATGGCGCCGAAGCTCGATTGTTGGCGGCGCGCGAGCGCATGGCCCGGATGATCGGACAAGCCGGGATAATACACGCGCGACACCGCGGCGTGATTGCGCAGCAACTCGACCACGGCGGCGGTGTTCTCCTCGTGAGCGCGCATCCGCGCGTGCAGCGTGCGCACACCGCGCAGACAGAGGAAGCTGTCGAACGGCGCGCCCGTCACGCCGATGACGTTGGCCCACCAGCCAAGGCTTTCGGCCAGTTCCTGGGTCGAGGCAATGACCGCTCCGCCGACCACATCGCTGTGGCCGTTCAAGTATTTGGTGGTCGAGTGCATTACCGCATCGGCGCCGAGCGAGAGCGGCTGCTGCCCCACGGGCGAGAGAAACGTATTGTCCGCGACCACCAGTGCGCCATGCGCGTGCGCCGCGTCGGCCAGCGCACGAATGTCCACGATCCTGAGCAACGGGTTGCTCGGCGTCTCGATCCAGACCAGCTGCGGCCTGAGGGCGAGAGCGGTCTCCAATGCGGCCGGGTCGGTCTGATCGACGAAATCGAGCGCGAGCCTGCCCTGTGCCTTGAGCGCTGCCAGCAGCCGGTAGGTACCGCCATAGCAATCATGCGGCGCGAGCACGCGCGCGCCCTGGGGCAGCGTGGCGAGTATCAGGGTGATCGCGGCGAGCCCGGTACAGGTCACCACCGCGCCGACGCCCCCTTCCAGGTCCGCCAGCGCCTGTGCCAGCTGATCGCGGGTCGGATTGCCGGAGCGCGTGTAATCGTACTTGCGCGGCTTGCGCAAGCCCTCGAAAGCAAAGTTGCTCGACAGATAGATCGGCGGTACGACCGAGCCGTGCTGGGCATCCGACTCGAGCCCCGCCCGCACCGAGCGGGTGGCCGAAGGCTTCGATGGTTTCTGATCACTCGTCATAGCAGCGGCTCCGAAACGGCTCGTTTGATGATCGGGGTCAGCGCCGCGCCCTCTTTCAGGAATGCGTCATGACCAAAAATGGAATTGATTTCGATCAGCTGTCGCGGCCCGTTGAGCCGCGCCGCGAGACCCTGCATGTCGGCGAAGGGAACCAGCTGATCCTCGCGCACCGCGATCAGCGTCGCGGGCGTGCGCACCAGCGTCGCATCCATCCGGTGCAGATCGATCGACTCGCTCAAGGACAGAAAGGTCTCGGCACGATACTTCTGAACATAATCGTCGCCCCGGGCGAACAGGTATTCCTCGATCGGGAAGCGGAAGCGCTCCTGCTGCCGGACCGGCGCACCGCCGAAACGCAGCTCGAACTCCACGGCGCTTCGATAGGTCGCCATGGCGAGCGCGCGTGCGAGCTTCAACCCCGCGGGTCCGTCGCCGCGCGCGATGGCTTCGCGCACGATCTGGCGCTGGACGCTGCGCCAGGCGGTGGACAGAACCTGAGCCTTGTCCGCGGCGCTCAGCACGATGATCCGTTCCACGAGCGCCGCGTGACGTTCGGCGAAGCACAGCGCCACCATACCGCCATAGGATGCGCCAACGATGGCGTGCAGCCGCTCGATGCCGGCGTGCCGCACGATTTGCGCGAGCGCGTCCGCCTGATCGAAGGAGCTCAATGGCGGGAATTTCTCGTTCGGCTCGGGAGCGGAGCTTGCGCCGCGGCCGCCGAGATAGTCGATCCCCAGAACCCGGAACTCCCGCGTGTCGATGCCGTGACCCGGACCGACGAGATCGGGCCACCAGCCCTCCTGACCGTCGACGATGCGGTGCGCGGAGATGCCGCCCAGCACCGCAATGACCGGCGCGCGTTGCGGGCCCGTCAGCCGATAAGCGATATGCGCCCTGGGGAGCTCGTCGCCGTAATGCAACGCCCAAGGCCGAGGCAGCTCCAACACCTCATCACGGGCCGCAGTACCCGGAACGGCTGGATTGGCTGGATTGGCTGGATTGGCTGGATTGGCTGGATTGGCTGGATTTCCAGGTTGATCGTCGGGCACCTTCCTCGCTCTCCTCGTAGGTTGACATAAACCCCTGGGGAGCGGCACCGCTCGTTGGCCGTTGCGGCAGCTCGCAAGCGAGCCGTTCAACACGCCGCCCATCTATCGGAGCCGCCGTTGCATTCGTTCGGGCTCCGCAGGAGTTGGCACCGTTCCTCGATATCTCCTGGGAGACCCCTCGGTGGTTGCCCCGGCTTCTAAGGGCCTTTCCCTCAGCCGGTCTAGATAGGCCCGCGAATGTTATTCACCGCGCCCTCTCCAGTCAAGCATTTTCCTGCTTGCGCATCTTCATTCAACGCGCTAATGTATTAATGTGTTAATACATTGGCAACGCGCATGAAAACCAACCGTCCGGTGACCCTGCGCCAGGAACAGCAGCACGAGCGCGCCTTGTTCACAGCGATCCTCGCGCTGAAGAGCGTCGAGGAGTGCCGCAGCTTCTTCCGCGATCTCAACACCCCTGCCGAGCTTCAGGCGATGGCCGACCGATGGGCCGTGGTCGAATTGCTCGAGCGGGGCATGCCGTACCGCGACATCCATCGGCAGACCGGCGTGAGCGTCACCACCATCGGGCGCGTCGCCCGCTATCTCATGGCCGGAAACGGCGGCTATCGTGCGGTGACCGACCGGCTGAAGATCAGCACATGACCGCGCAGGATCCTGACACCGCCGGTGAGCGCCTGAAGATTGCCGTGCAAAAAAGCGGCAGGCTAACCGACTCCTCGCTCGATCTGTTATCGCGCTGCGGCCTGAAGTACAGCCGTGGGAAGGATCAGCTCATGTGCTACGGCGAGAACATGCCGCTGGACGTGCTGTTCGTGCGCGACGACGACATCCCGGATCTCGTGCAGGAGGATGTCTGCGATCTCGGCGTCGTGGGCCTGAACGTGATCGAGGAAAAGCGCTTGAGCTTCGGCGTGCGCGGCATCGCACCGTTGTTCGAGACCGTCCGAACGCTGGACTTCGGACGCTGCAAGCTCTGCATCGCGGTACCCGACGGGTTCGACTACCGGGGCAGCGCCTCGCTCCAGGGCAAGCGCATCGCCACCACGTATCCGCACATTCTCGGGCGCTTCCTCGCGGAACGCGGTGTCCAGGCGGAGGTCGTGGTGCTGTCCGGATCGGTCGAGATCGCGCCCCGGCTGGGCCGCGCGGATGTGATCTGCGATCTGGTCTCGACGGGATCCACGCTTGCCGCCAATCATTTGCGCCAAGCCGAGGTCGTGCTCGAGAGCCAGGCGGTGCTCATCCGCACGCCTGTGCCCATCCCTGAGCAGAAGCAGGACTGGACCCGCCGCCTGTACATGCGAATCGACGGGGTCGAACAGGTCAGGGGAAGCAAGTACATCATGCTGCACGCCGCGCGCTCGGCACTGCCCGCGATCGCAAAACTCCTGCCGGGAAGCGAGGCGCCGACGGTGATCCCGCTCGAGGGGTTGGGAGACCGGGTTGCGGTGCATGCCGTGTGCCGCGAGAACGTCTTCTGGGAGACCCTCGAGCAGCTGAAAAGCGCCGGCGCGAGCTCCGTGTTGGTGCTGCCCGTGGAGAAGATGCTGGCGTAAACGGCGGGGCGGTCATGCGTACATTGCATTGGAATTCATTGTCGAACGACGAACGCCGCCGGGTTTTGGAGCGGCCCGCGCAGCGCGATGCGGCACGCACGGTGAGCGACGTGCGCGCCATCGTCGCAGCCGTACGCCGGGGCGGCGATGCGGCACTGCGCGAGCTGACGCGCCGCTTCGACGGCGTGCAGGTCGAATCTCTCGAGGTGTCGGCGAGCGAATTCGCGCACGCCGCGCGCGCGCTCGATGCCACCCAGCACGCGGCGATCGACACGGCGATCGGCACGGTGCGCAAATTCCACGAAGCTCAGCGCCCCTCGCCGCTGCGGGTCGAGACCGCCCCCGGGGTCATTTGCGAGCGCATTCACGTTGCCATCCGCGCGGCCGGTCTGTACGTTCCCGCTGGCTCCGCACCGCTCCCGTCGACCGCCATCATGCTGGCCGTGCCGGCCGCCATCGCCGGCTGCCCGCAGCGCGTCCTCTGCACCGCGCCGAACCGCGAGGGCCGGGCCGATGCCGCCGTGCTCACCGCGGCGCGAAAAGCCGGAGTCGAGCGGATATTCAAGGTGGGCGGCGCCCAGGCCATTGCCGCCATGGCCTACGGCACCGAATCCATCCCCAAATGCGACAAGCTGTTCGGCCCCGGCAATGCCTGGGTCGCCGCGGCGAAGTCGCTCGTGGCCGGCGATCCTGCGGGCGCCGCTGCAGACTTGCCCGCCGGAGTCTCGGAAGTCATGGTGATTGCGGACGAGAATTCCCGGTCGGAGTTCGTGGCCGCCGATCTGCTGGCGCAGGCCGAGCACGGGCCGGATGCGCAGGCGCTGCTGGTCACGACCTCGGCAGTGCTCGCCGAGCAGGTCGAGCATGCCGTGAGGCGTCAGGTGCGCGCGCTGTCGCGCCAGCGGATTCTGGAGTCCTCGGTGGGCGAGATCCGGCTGCTGGTCGTCGACTCGCTGGATACCGCGCTCGGCATCGCGAACGACTACGCCCCCGAACATCTGCTGCTCGAAGTTCGCGAGCCGCGTGCATGGCTGGTCAAGGTGCGCTGTGCGGGTGCCGTGTTCCTGGGAAGCTGGTCGCCCGAGACCATGGGCGATTATTGCAGCGGGCCGAATCACACCTTGCCGACCTACGGGTATGCGCGGGCTCACAGCGGTCTCTCGGTCGAGGATTTCCAAAAGCGCATCACCGTGCAGGAGCTCTCGCGGTCGGGACTCGAGGGCCTCGCCGACACGGCGCGGATCCTGGCACGGCTCGAGGGGCTCGATGCGCACGCCGCCGCAATCGATGTCCGTATCGCCGCGCTCGCGGACGCTCCGGCATGAGCTCGTTGCTCGCGCTCGCCCGGCCGGATATCGTCGCCCTCAAGGCCTATTCGCACGCGGCGTGGCTCCCGTCGATGACGCGGCTGCATGCCAACGAGGCTCCGTGGCGGCCGGCGGGGGATGCGACGGCTGCAGGGCTCAATCGATATCCGGAACCGCAACCGGCCGGGCTGGTCGGGCGGCTCGCGCAGGTGTATGGCGTGCCGGCCTCGTCGCTCCTCGCGGCGCGCGGGAGCGACGAGGCCATCGATGTGCTGTCGCGGATATTCCTGCGCGCGGGGGCCGATTCGATCTTGCAGTGCGTACCCTCTTTCGGCATGTACCAGGTGGCTGCGCACATTCAGGGCGCCGGCGTCCTGAATGTCGCGCTTGATCGCGACCGGGACTTCGAGCTCGATGCGGATCGATTGCTTGACGCGTGGCGGCCGAACGTCAAGCTGGTGTATCTGTGCTCGCCCAACAACCCCACCGGCAACTCGTTCGCGCTCGACGCGATGGAGCGCGTGTGCTCGGCGCTCGACGGCAAGTCGGTCGTGGTGATCGACGAGGCGTACATCGAGTGGTCGGCTCGCGCGAGCCTCGCGGCGTGGCTCGAGCGGTTTTCCACCATCGCCATACTGCGGACCTTGTCGAAGGCGCACGCGCTCGCCGGCGCGCGCATCGGGGCGCTCATCGCCCGGCCGGAACTGATCGAATTGGCAAGGCGCGTCGTCCCGCCCTACTCGCTCGCCCAGCCGACCATCGAGGCTGCGTTCGCGGCGCTCGATCCGGCCGAAGTCGCAGCCACGCACGACCGGGTGCGGGCGTTGCTCGAGGAGCGGGAGTACCTGCGCGCGCGTCTGCGCGCCGTTCCAGCCGTGACGAGAGTGTGGCCGAGCGACGCCAATTTCCTGCTGATCGACAGCGCCGATCCCGACGCGTTCCTGCGCGCGAGCATGGCCGGGGGGACGATCGTGCGCGACATGCGCTCGCACCCGGCGCTGCCCAATTCGTTCAGAATCACGGTGGGCACCCGCGTCCAGAACGACGCGTTGATATCGAGCCTGGAGGCGGCATGAGCGGCGCGAGAGTCCTGTTCGTGGATCGGGACGGCACCCTGATCGAGGAGCCACCCGACGAGAAGATCGACCGGCTCGACAAGATCAAGCTGTTGCCGGGGGTGATTCCCGCGCTGATCGAGCTGAAGCGTGCGGGGCTCAAGCTCGTCATGATCACCAACCAGGATGGACTCGGGACGTCGAGCCTGCCGACCGAGGATTTCGATGCAGCGCATCGCTTCGTGCTCGACCTGTTCGCCTCTCAGGGCGTCGATTTCGACGCCGTCTTCGTATGCCCGCACTACCGGCGCGAGGACTGCGGATGCCGCAAGCCCAAGCTCGGCATGGTGCAGGAATACGTTCGAACGCACCCGATCGACGCTGCGCGCAGCTTCATGGTCGGCGACCGCGACACCGACCTCGAGTTCGCAGACAACCTCGGCGTCACCGGATTGCGCGTACTCCTGAACGGGCCCGCCGAGGCGACCTGGCCGTCGATTGCGGCGCGCATCCTGGGCGCCGCGCGCTGCGCCAAGATCGGGCGCCGGACCAGGGAAACCACGGTGAGCGTCGAGCTGGATCTGTCGCGCGAGGGCCCGAGCCGCATCGCCACGGGCCTGGGGTTCTTCGACCACATGCTGGAACAGATCGCCAAGCATGGAGGCTTCGCGCTGGATCTGGACTGCCAGGGCGACCTGCACATCGACGAGCATCACACGGTGGAGGATTGCGCGCTCGCCCTCGGTGCGGCGCTGCGCGAGGCGCTGGGCGACAAGCAGGGCATCGCGCGCTACGGCTTCGTGTTGCCGATGGATGAGGCTTTGGCCGAGATCGCGATCGATCTTTCCGGGCGGCCGTATTTCGTCTGGGAGGGCCGCTTCGACCGTGAGCGCGTCGGCGAGCTGCCGACCGAGCTCGTGCCGCATTTCTTCCGCTCGCTGGCTGAAACGCTGGGCGCATCGCTCCACATCCGGGTGCGCGGCGAAAATGCCCACCACATGATCGAGGCATGCTTCAAGGGCGTCGGGCGAAGCCTCCGGCAAGCGATCCGACGCGAGGGGGTCGAACTGCCCAGCACCAAGGGTGTGCTGTGAGCTCGGCCGGGACGGCGAGCCGGGAGCCGCGCATCCGATGAGCATCGTCATCGTCGCAAGCGGCGGCGCGAACATCGCGTCGCTGCAATTCGCACTGGAACGCCTCGGCGCATCGTCGGAGGTTTCCGCGGATGCTGCCCGCATCCGCGCGGCGAGCCATGTGATCCTGCCGGGTGTCGGCGCGGCGGCGGATGCGATGGCACGTTTGCGCAGCAGCGGGCTGGATAGCCTGATTCCCACTCTCACCCAGCCGGTGCTCGGGATCTGTCTGGGCATGCAACTTTTGCACGAAGCATCGGCAGAGGGGCAAACCCGCTGCCTCGGCATCATCCCGGGCGCCGCGGCGCGATTCACGGACGCGCCGGGCCGGCCGGTCCCCCACATGGGCTGGAATACACTCACGGCGGGCGCCGGATGCCCGCTGCTCGCGGGCATCAGCGGCGCGGACTACGCGTATTTCGTGCACAGCTACGCCGTGCCCGTCAACGCGGCCACGGTCGCCACGTCAAGCTACGGCGGGAGCTTCTCGGCCTGCGTGGCGTGGCGCAATTTTTTCGGCGCCCAATTTCATCCTGAGCGCTCCGCTCACGTCGGCGCGCGCCTGTTGAAGAATTTCCTGGCGATCCGCCCTGCCACGACGATGCCGGACGCGCCGTGCGGCTGATCCCCGCCATCGACCTGCGCGGCGGACGCTGCGTGCGGCTTCTCCAAGGCGACTTCGCGGCAGAGACGCGCTATGAAGCCGAACCCCTGGAGCTGCTCGCGCGGTACCGGGGATATGGCGCCGACTGGCTGCACGTCGTCGATCTGGACGGTGCCCGCGAGGGCAGCGGCGGCAACCGCTCGGTGATCGCAACGCTCGCCGCGGAGGCAGGCGTGCAGCTGCAAGTGGGCGGCGGACTGCGCGACTTCGCCGCGGTGCGGGATGTGCTCGGCCTGGGCGCGGCACGGGCGGTCGTCGGCAGCGCCGCCTTGACCGAACCGGATGAGGTGCGGCGCTGGCTCCGGCATTTCGGGAGCGGCCGCATTGCGCTCGCCTTCGATGTGCGGCTCGACGACGCAGGCACGCCCTGCGTCGCGACACACGGCTGGGTCCGCCAGTCCGCTGTGCCGTTGTGGCGGGCCGTCGCCGAGTTCATCGAGGCGGGGCTCACGCACGTGCTCTGCACCGACGTGAGCCGGGACGGCGCGCTCGGCGGCCCGAACGTGAACCTGTATGCGGAGGCAGTACGGCGTCATCCACAGGTGGCATGGCAGGCGTCCGGCGGCATCCGTCATGCCCTCGACCTGCACGCGCTGGCCGCTTGCGGCGCGGCGGCCGCCATCAGCGGCAAGGCGCTGCTCGAGCAACGCATTCCGATCGAGGAGCTCCGACCATTCTTGCCAAACGCATAATTCCCTGTCTCGACGTGCGCGACGGGCAGGTGGTCAAGGGAGTGCGTTTTCGCGACCACCGGATCGTCGGCGAGATCATGGATCTGGCCGCGCGTTACCGTGACGAAGGCGCGGATGAGCTCGTGTTCTACGACATCACCGCAAGCCCGCAGGGGCGATCGGTGGACCGCGCCTGGATCAGCCGGGTCGCGCGCATCCTCGACATTCCGTTCTGTGTCGCCGGCGGCATCCGCACGCTGGCCGATGCCGAGCAGGTGCTCTCCTGCGGGGCGGAGAAGATCTCGATCAACTCGCCTGCTCTCGCCGATCCCGAATTGATCGATGCGCTCAGCGAGCGCTTCGGCGCACAATGCGTCGTGGTGGGAATCGACAGCCAGACCGTGGGCGAGGACTACCGGGTCCAGCGGCTCACGGGCGAAGCGGCCTCGAGCCGTGACGCCTCGCGGGGGACGCTGGAGTGGGTGCTCGAGGTCCAGCGGCGCGGTGCGGGCGAGATCGTGTTGAATTGCATGGCGAGCGACGGGGTTCGTCAGGGCTACGACCTGCGCCAGCTGCGCGCCGTCCGCGCACTCTGCCGGGTACCGCTGGTGGCCTCCGGCGGGGCCGGGGCGATACGGCATTTCTCGGAGGTGTTCCGCGATGCGGGCGTCGACGCCGCGCTTGCCGCCAGCGTATTTCATTCCGGCGAAGTGGCCATCCCCGGGCTCAAGCGGCAGCTCCGCGCGGACGGCATCGAGGTGAGAATATGAACGACATCGATCGGCTCGACTGGGCGAAGGGCGACGGGTTGCTGCCGGCCGTCGTACAGGATGCCGCCGGCGGCGCCGTGCTCATGCTCGGATACATGAACCGCGAGGCACTCGCGGCGACCCGGGCCAGCGGCCGCGTGACGTTCTGGAGCCGCAGCAAAGGCAGACTCTGGACCAAGGGCGAGACGTCCGGTAATTATCTGGAAGTGCGCTCCATTGCCGCCGATTGCGACGGCGACGCTCTGCTGGTGCTGGCTCGGCCCGCGGGCCCCGCGTGCCATCTCGGCACGCGCACCTGCTTCGGCGCCAATCCGCCCCGCGCAGCAGTCGAGCCGCTGGCCTTCCTGGATACATTGCAGCAGGTGGTTGCGGAGCGCATCGCGCACCCTCAGGCGATGAGCTACACGGCGAAGCTCCTCGCGCAAGGGCCGCGGCGTGTGGCGCAGAAGGTGGGCGAGGAAGGTGTCGAGCTGGCGCTCGCTGCCGTCGCGCAGGGCGATGCGGAGATCATCGGCGAGGCGGCCGACCTTTTTTATCACGTGATCGTGCTGTTGCAATCGAAGCATCTGTCGCTCGGAGCGGTGGTTGCGGAGCTGGAGGCGCGGCATCGCGCGCGGTAGATCTGCCGGGATCATGCAGATAATCGTTCGCAAACAATCGCGCGTGCTCCTGGTGGTGGTCGACGGCGTTCAGGAGTGCACGTATCCGGTCACGTTGGGCAGGAATTGGGCGGCGGACAAGGCGATGGAGGGCGACGAGGCTACGCCGCTCGGAGAGTTCTACGTCTGCGCGAAGAATCCGCGCAGCAAGTTCTTCCTGTCGATGTGCTTGAGCTATCCGAACGCCGAGGATGCCGAGCGCGGCCTTTCGGCGAATTTGATCAGCCCGGCCGAACACGCCGCCATTCTCGAAGCGATTTCCCGGCGCGCCGTGCCCCCGCAGCACACGCGGCTGGGCGGGGAGATCTACATTCACGGCGAAGACCCCCGTTCGCCTGCATCATCCCCTGCCGGGTTTCGCCCGGGTACCAGGGGTTGTATCGGCCTTGAAAATTCCGCCATGCGAGCGCTGTTCGAGCGCACCGCCCTCGGCACCCCGGTCATCATCACCCCGTAAGGCGAGAGAACTGCATGCGCCTCACCCGGCGGCTCGCCGGCTGCGCGAGATGCCGTAGATGCCGATCGCCAGCCAGACGATGTTGAGCCACGCGGACGGCCAAGCCCCGTTCCAACCGCTGTTGATGATGAAACCGACCGCGCCGGCGATGTTCATCCACTGATACGGCGCCGAACGGGCGTTCAGCCTTCCGGTGGTCACGAGCCCGTAGGCCCCCAGAATAAGGATCGCTCCCAGCCAGCCCGCACACTCGATGAACGTCTTGAGTTGCAATTGTCGTCTCCGCTCCGCCTATCCGGCAGCAACCGGGGCTGTTCCACCCGCGAGTCGTCGACGCATCTGGCTGCGCATCAACACGAGGCTCACACAGGCCTGCAGCGTCATGCTGGCGACCGAGACGTACCAAAGTTGCACGAGTTGAAATCCGGGTTGCATCGTGAGCCAGAGCGCGGGAACGGCGAAGCTCAGGATGCGCGTCGCAGAGCTGAGCACCGCGGGCACGGTGTTGCCGAGTCCCTGGAACACCGCCGAACAGGTGAAGACGAGCCCGGAAGCGATGAAATTCCACGACACCACCTTCAAAAATTGCGTGGCCACGGCGACCGCACCGGGCTGAATGGTGAAGGCACGCACCACGGATTGCGCACCCCATTGGCAAAACAGCGTGAGCGCCGCCATGATCATCGCGGCGAACAGCGCCGCGCGCACGAAGGTCTCCCGCACGCGCGCGAATTTGCCGGCGGCGAAGTTCTGGCCGACAATCGGCGCGGCGGCGAAGGCCACGGCCATGGCCGGCAGGAACAGGCTCTGATTGATGCGCATGCCGATGCCGAAGCCCGCCTGCGCATCCTGACCGAATCGCCGGATGATCCAATAGATGAGCGCCATGTATAGAAACATGAGCGCGAACTCCCCCCCGGCCGGAAGGCCGATTCGCAGCAGCCGCGTCCAGACGGCAAATTCGGGACGCCAGCGCGAGGAGTCGAATCGAACGTAGTGCTCCAGCCGGTGGAAATAGAGCCCGAGCATCGCCACGCCCACGGCGATCGACAGCGAACTCGCAAGCCCCGCGCCCGCGACACCGAGCGGACGGCCCGTAATCCATCCTGCGATGAGCACCGGCGCGAGGATGGCATTGAGGCTCACCGTGATGACCTGCACGACCATGGTCGGCTTCACGATTCCGGTACCGCGCAATGCCGACCCCATCGACACCAGCGCAAACTGCATCGCGAGATTCGGCAGGAACCAACGCACGTACTCGACGCCCGCGCGCATGGTCGCCTCGTCTGCACCCAATGTGTGCATGTACGGCTTGGCCGCCGCATAACCAATGAGCAGCGTTCCGGCCGCGCAAAAGCCCGATAGCGAGAGGCTCTGATTGAACACGAGGTTCGCGTCCTCCCGGTCCTTGCGCCCCACCGCGTGCGAAATCAGCGCAACCGTGCCGACCGCCAGCACCTGGGTCAGCGCCAGCACGATGAACATCATGTTGCCGCCCGCACCCACGCCGGCGAGCGCGTCATCGCCCAGATGGGCGACGAAGTACAAATCGATCAAAAAATACAGGGTTTGAAACAGCATCCCCGCGGCGATCGGTGCCGCCATCTGCAAGATGTGCCTGCCAATCGAGTGTTCCGTCAGATCCTTCACGGCACCGGTCTTATACCATACGCCGGAGGCTTACTTGGAGCTGCGCGCAAGTGCTACGCTGTGTGCCGGGACAAACGAGGGAATCCGCACGGTGGCCGTACTACCGACCTTTGACATGCTGCTTTTCGGGGGAACCGGCGATCTCGTCACCCGCAAGCTTCTGCCGGCGCTGTATCGCCGCTACGCGGCGGGGCAGGTATCCGAGGAATCGCGGATCGTCGGCATCGCGCGCGGGGCGCTGTCCCGGACCGAGTACGCGGCACAGGCGCAGGCGGCCTGCCGCGAATTCCTCGGCAAGGAATTCGACCTGGACCGCTGGGAGCGTTTCGGCCGTCTGCTCGCCTACGTGAGGATCAATGCCGCCGCCGAGGCGGACTATGCTCAGCTGACCCGCCTGCTGGAAGGACGGGACGACATCGTGCGCGTGTTCTTCTTCTCGACGGCATCGAACCTGTTCTCCGTCATGTGCGACAACCTTGCGAAGGCTCGCGTGGTCACGGCGCAGTCCCGGGTGGTGCTGGAGAAGCCGCTCGGTCACGACACCGCCTCCGCCGATTTGATCAACGCGCAGGTCGGCGCCGCATTCGCCGAACGGCAGATCTACCGCATCGATCATTACCTGGGCAAGGAAACCGTGCAGAATTTGATGGCGCTGCGGTTCGGCAATGCGTTGTTCGAGCCGCTCTGGCGGCGCGGTCTGATCAAGCATGTACAGATCACGGTCGCCGAGGAACTCGGGGTCGAGCGGCGCGGCAGCTTTTACGACCAGACCGGGGCGCTGCGCGACATGGTGCAAAATCATCTGCTCCAGCTGCTTTGCATCATGGCCATGGAACCGCCCGCCTCGAGCGATCCGGATGCGGTACGCGATGAAAAGCTCAAGGTCCTGCGCGCGCTCAAGCCGCTGCGCGATCGCGACGTGCTCACCAAGACCGTGCGCGGACAATACAAGGCAGGTGCCGTTCGCGGCGTGCCGGTGCCGGGCTATCTCGAGGAAGCGGACATCGCGGCGGACAGCACCACCGAGACCTTCGCGGCCCTGAAAGTCGAGATCGACACCTGGCGCTGGGCGGGCGTGCCTTTCTACCTTCGAACCGGCAAGCGGCTGCAGGACCGCATCACCGAGCTGGTGGTGACGTTCGACGATGTGCCTCACCCGATATTCGAAACGCCCGCCTCTCATTCCGCGAACGAGTTGGTGATCCGGCTGCAGCCCGACGAGAGCATCATGCTGACCGTGCTCGCCAAGAATCCCGGCGAGGGGATGCGGCTCAAACCCGTGAGCCTCGCGCTGGACCTCGGCGAGACCTTCAAGACCCGGAGCCTCGATGCCTACGAGCGATTGCTGATGGATACCGTGAAAGGCAATCTCACGTTATTCATGCGCCGCGACGAACTCGATGCGGCATGGCGCTGGATCGATCCGATTCGGGCCGGATGGGCACTCTACGACGAGCCGCCGAAGCCCTATATCGCGGGAAGTTGGGGACCCGCCTCCTCCAGTGCCCTGATCAGCCGCGACGGATTCTCCTGGCATGACGAACTCTGACCCCCGGCTCAAACGCTACCCGAGCATGTCGGACCTCGCGCACACCCTCGCCGTCGATGTCGCGCAGACGCTCGCCCGTGCAATCGCCGCGCGCGGCGCAGGGAGCCTCATCGTTTCCGGCGGCAAGACGCCGGTCAAGCTCTACGAACAGCTTCGCGCCCAGCCGATCGAATGGCACCGCGTTTCCGTCGCGCTCGCCGACGAGCGCTGGGTGGATCCCAGCGATCCGGGCAGCAATGAAAGGATGGTGCGCGACGTGCTGCTCCAAGACCGGGCAGCGGAGGCGCGTTTCGCCGGTCTGAAGAACGCCGCACCCACCCCGGATTTGGGCGCGGTGTCGGCCTGGGAAACCTTCGCCCGCATTCCGCGGCCGTTCGATGTGGTCATGCTCGGGATGGGCGACGACGGCCACACCGCGTCTCTGTTTCCCGGGTCCCCCAATCTGTCCATCGCGTTGACCGCCACGGCGGCGGCCGGTTGCGTGGGCATGAGGGCGCCCTCCGCGCCGCAGCCGCGGCTGAGCTTGAACCTGAGCGCTCTGCTCGATTCACGGCGCCTGCTGATCCTCATCGAGGGCGAGGGAAAGCTCGCCACCTACGAGGCGGCGAGCGGCGGCGGTCCGATCGAGGAGATGCCCGTGCGGGCGGTGCTGCGCCAAAGCCGCGTGCCGGTCGAGGTGAGCTGGGCGCCATGAAGGAGAGGCCTGGAGACAATCGGACGGACCTCGACAAGGAGGCCATCAAGAGCTCGTTCCTGGACGACCTCTTCTACATGCAGGGCAAATTTCCGGCCCTCGCCACCAAGAACGACTATTACATGGCCCTCGCCTATACGGTCAGGGACCGCATGTTGCACCGGTGGATCAGCACGGCCGCCGCTTACACCAAGCACGGGTCGCGCACGGTCGCATATCTGTCGGCCGAATTTCTGATGGGGCCGCATCTCGGCAATAATCTGTTGAATCTCGGCATTCTCGAGCCGGTGCGGGAATGCATGAAGGAGCTCGGCCTCGATTTCGACGAGCTGTTGCAACAGGAAGAAGAGCCCGGACTCGGCAGCGGCGGCTTGGGGCGTCTGGCTGCATGCTTCATCGATTCGCTCGCCACGCTCGAGATCCCCGCCTTGGGCTATGGCATACGTTACGAATTCGGCATCTTCCATCAAGAGATCGTCGACGGCTGGCAGATCGAGAAGACGGACAAGTGGCTGCGCTCGGGCAACCCCTGGGAATTGATACGTCCGGAGTGGGCCGTGAGCGTCAAATTCGGCGGCTACACGGAAAGATATGTCGACGAGCATGAACGCCTGCGTGTGCGCTGGGCGCCCCACAAGATCGTTCACGGCGTCCCCTACGACACGCTCATCCTGGGATATCGCACCAACACGGCGAATACCTTGCGGCTATGGCGTGCTGAGGCGCCCGAGTCGTTCGATTTCGCCATATTCAACAGCGGCGACTATTACGGGGCGGTGAACCAGAAGGTCACCTCCGAGAACCTGAGCAAGGTGCTCTACCCGAACGACGAGCAGTTGCGCGGCAAGGAATTGCGTCTCGAGCAGCAATACTTCTTCGTTTCGTGTTCGATCCAGGATATGTTCCGCATCCTGCACACCCAGCAGCTGCCCGTGCAAAGCTTTCACGAGAAATTCGCCGTGCAGCTCAACGACACGCATCCGGCCATCGCGATCGCCGAACTGATGCGGATGTTCATCGACGAGCATGCGCTCGGCTGGGACGAGGCTTGGGACATCACCTGCAAGACGTTCGCCTATACCAACCACACATTGCTGCCCGAAGCGCTGGAGCGCTGGTCGCTCGCGGTTTTCGGCCGCGTGCTGCCGCGCCATCTCGAAATCATCTACGACATCAACGCCCACTTTCTCCAGGAGGTGCGCATGCGCTTTCTCGGAGACGACGACCGGATCCGCCGCATGTCGATCATCGACGAGGACGGCGAGCGCTATGTGCGGATGGCGCACCTAGCGTGCGTCGGGAGTCATGCGATCAACGGCGTTGCGGAACTGCACACCGAGCTTCTCAAGCGGGACGTGCTGAAGGATTTCAACGAGCTCTGGCCCGGAAAGTTCAGCAACAAGACGAACGGCGTCACGCCGAGGCGCTGGATGGCGCTCTCCAATCCACGCCTCTCGAGCCTCATCACCGACCACATCGGCGACGGCTGGATCAAGGATCTCTCCGAGCTCGAGCGCCTCGAGCCGCTCGCCGAGGATCCCGCCTTTCGCGCGAGCTGGCGCGAGATCAAGCACGAGAACAAGCGCAACTTCGCCGCCCTGGCCGCGCAGCGCACCGGGATTCTCATCGATCCCGGCTCCATGTTCGATGTTCTGGTGAAGCGCATTCACGAATACAAGCGCCAGCATTTGAAGGTGCTGCACATCGTCTCGATGTACCTTTCCATCAAGTCGAATCCGGCGTTGGCCGTCGAGCCGCGCACCTTCATTTTCGGCGGCAAGGCGGCTCCCGGCTATCACCTCGCGAAGCTCATGATCAAGCTGATCACGGCGGTCGGCGACGTGATCAATCGCGATCCGGACGTGCGCGACCGGCTGCGGGTGGTGTTCCTGCCCAACTTCAACGTCACCAACGGGCAACGCGTATACCCGGCTGCCGACTTGTCGGAACAGATTTCGACCGCCGGCAAGGAGGCCTCCGGCACCGGCAACATGAAATTCTGCATGAACGGTGCACTCACGATCGGCACCCTCGACGGCGCCAATATCGAGCTGCGCGAACAGATCGGGGCGGACAACTTTTTTCTGTTCGGATTGAGCGCGCAGCAGGTGCTCGGGTTGAAGGCCGAAGGCTATCGGCCCATGGACTACTACGCAGCGGATGCGCACCTCAAGGAGGTCGTCGATCTGATCCGCGGCGGCTTCTTCTCGCACGGCGACACGGATCTGTTCCGACCGTTGATGGACAATCTGCTGTATTACGATCCCTACATGCTGTTCGCCGACTTCGCCTCCTATCGGGAATGTCAGGCGCAGGTGTCGGAGGTCTATCGCGACGTTGAACGCTGGACGCGGATGTCGATTCTCAATACGGCACGGAGCGGCTTGTTCTCATCGGATCGGACGATCCGCGAATATTGCTCGGATATCTGGCGGGCGCGGCCGGTGCCGATTCACCTTCTCACGCAGAGCGAAGCAGGAAGCGCATAGTGCGGCGCAGCGGCTCCGCTGCGCCCCACAGCAACTGGTCGCCCACGGTGAAGGCGGAGAGGTATTCGCCCCCCATCGCCATCTTGCGCAGGCGTCCGATGGGAATGTCGAGCGTGCCCGAGACGGCGGCCGGCGCGAGGCGGCGTATCGAGGCTTCGCGCTGATTCGGCACCACTTTCACCCACGAGTTGCCCGCCGCGATGATGGCTTCGATGTCGGCGAGCGGAATATCGCGCTTCAACTTGATCGTCAGGGCCTGCGAGTGGCAGCGCATGGCACTCACGCGCACGCAGATGCCCTCGACCGGCACCGGGGAGCCTTCCGTGCCCATGATCTTGTTCGATTCGGCGCCCGCCTTCCATTCCTCGCGGCTGCGTCCGTCGCCGAGATCCTTGTCGATCCACGGAATGAGGCTCGCGGCCAGCGGCACGCCGAATTGAGTCTTCGGGAAATCCGGCGCGCCGATTGCGCCCGTGACCGCCCGGTCGATCTCCAGAATCGCCGATCCCGGATCCGCCAACAGCGCCGCGGCGGAGCGATGCAGGGCGCCCATCTGCTCGAGAAGCTCGCGCATGTTCTGCGCCCCTGCGCCCGAAGCCGACTGGTAGGTCATGGCGCTGATCCATTCGACCATCCCTTGGCGCATGAGGCCGGACACCGCCATGAGCATCAGCGAGACCGTGCAGTTGCCGCCGATGAAATCCTTGATGCCCGCGTCGCGGGCCGCCTCCATCACGGAAAGATTGACCGGATCGAGGACGATCACCGACGAGCCGGCCATTCTCAGGGTGGACGCGGCATCGATCCAATAGCCCCGCCATCCGGACTCGCGCAGCCGCGAATGAACGGCCTCGGTGTAATCGCCGCCCTGCGTGCTGATGAGCATCGGCAGCCGCTGCAGCGCGGCCAGATCGTTGGCATCCTGCACCGCCGATCCGGCCTTGCGCCCGACGTCCGGTGCGGCACCGCCCGCCTGGGAGGTACTGAAGAACACCGGGTCCACGAGATCGAAATCCCGCTCCGCGCGCATGCGCTCGAGCAGCACGGATCCGACCATGCCCCGCCAACCGATGATTCCGACTTGCATCATGATTCGAGCACGAACTCCCTGGCGGGCGGCCGCCGATTGTAATTCGAGCCCATCACATGACCGTAAGCACCGCAGTTCGCGATCAGCAGCACGTCGCCTTCCACCGTCGGCGGCAGCCAACGATCGCTGCCGAGCTGATCGGCGCTCTCGCAGATGGGACCCACGACGGTCACTTTATCAGTGAGCGGCTCGCCGAGCCGGGTCAGATTGCGTATGTCGTGATGCGCTCCATACAGGGCCGGACGGATGAGCGAATTCATCCCGGTCGAGATGCCGACGTAGCGCACCTCGCCCTTGCTCTTCAATTGAGTCACCGTGGCGACCAGCACGCCCGCCCGCGCGACCAGGAATCGCCCGGGCTCCATCCAGAATTCGATCCCTGGAAACCGCCGCCGCAGAGCGAGAACCCCGGAGTCCAGCGCCGCAAGATCGATGCCGAGCTGCCCGGCCTGTTCCGGCACGCCGAGGCCGCCGCCCAAGTCCACGACCCCGACATCGGGAAATCGCACTGCGAGATCGGCGAGGAGCGAGCCCGTTTCGGTCCAATTGGCGACATCCAGGATGCCGCTGCCGGTGTGGGCGTGCAGGCCGACGACGCGTACGCGGTGTGTCCGGACCAGCGCAGCAAGTTGGTCCGCTTCGCCCGGCAGCACTCCGAACTTCGAGTGCACACCCGCGGTGCGCACGTGGTGATGATGGCCGCGCCCGAAGCCGGGATCGATGCGCACGAAGATGTCCCGTCCGCGGAACAACTCGGGCCACGCCTTCAGCGGATAAAGATTGTCCAATGTGACGTGCACGCCCTTCTGGAAACCGTATTCGTATTCGGAGCGCGGAGCGAAATTGGGTGTAAACAGCACGCGCTCGGGAGAGAGTTCGGGGACCTCCGCGAAAGCGTGCTCGAGCTCGCCCTGGGAGACGCATTCGAGGGTGAGACCCGCGGCGTAGATGCGCCTCAGGATGGCGGGATGGCCGTTGGCCTTCATCGAATATGCCCAGCGCCCCACCGATTTGACCGTCCGCACCTGGGCAATCGCCGCATCGATGCTGGCCAGGTCGTACACGAAGGCAGAGGATTCGCGCGCGCCGATATCGAGCAGCCGCCGGCTCTTGGCGGGATCCTCCCACCAGCTTGCCGCGGCCGGTGCGCCCCCCTCTTTCGGAGCGAACAATTGCAGCCAGGTAGGCCCGAGCACCTTGTCCGAGCCGATGCTCTGGATCAGCCGCTCGTGCAGCTGAAGCACCAGCCGGTCGCCCTGCGCTTCGTCGATCACGAACGTGAAGTTCAGATCGTTCGCCGCCTGGCTCACCAGGTAGATCTTGTGATCCTGAAACAGCTCGAACGCGGAGCCGAGCTCATGAAGGATGCCGCGAATGTTTTGACCCAGGAGACTGAGCGACGCGCACGGCCCGAGTATCTCGACGCGGCACAGCTCGCCGAGCGCGGCCGACAGCTTTGAGAGGGCGGCCGGGTCGAGCGTGTTGGCGGTCGGGTCCAGGGACACGGTGACGTTGGTCTCCGAGGTGGAGATGAGATCCACGGACATGCCCTGATCCTTGAACACCTGGAACGCGTCGGCAAGAAATCCGACCTGATGCCACATGCCGGGGCTGTCCATGGACACGAGCGTGATGCCCTTCTTGATGGCGATCGCCTTGACCTGAGCCGCACTGCCGGCCACATCCGCGCGGATCACGGTGCCCTGCAGCTCGGGAGCCTGGGTGGCGTAGACGTGCAGCGGAATTTTGTACTGGCGCACCGGCAAAACGCAGCGCGGATGCAGAACCTTCGCGCCGTTGCTCGCGATCTCCTGGGCCTCGTCGTAGTGCAAGGCACGCAGCAACCGCGCCGTGGGGACCGCCCGCGGATTGGCGCTGAACATCCCCGGGACATCGGTCCAAATTTCCAGGCGCGCCGCGGCGAGCTTGGCCGCGAAATACGAGCCCGAAGTGTCCGAGCCTCCGCGGCCGAGCAGCACCGTCTCCCCCGCATCGTTCGAGGCGATGAAACCCTGGGTGATCACGACTCGGCCGAATGAAGCCCAGGCGGCCTGCAATTCCTCGTCGGGCGCAAAGTCGCAGGTTGCGGACAAGAGGCTGGCCTTCGCGTTCGTTCCGTGGCGGCGCTCGGCATGCAGCACCGTGCGCGCATCCACCCAGCGCGTCGCGATTCCCTGCGCGTTCAGGAACTCTTCACCCAAGGTGGTAGCCAAAAGCTCGCCCATCGCCATGACCTGCGCGCGCATGCGATCGTCCAGGGTGCGGGTCTGTCCGATGTTCGCGGCCATGCGCTCGAGTTCCGTGAGGAAGCGCTCGAAATATTCGTTGGGAACGACGCCGAGCCGCTCTGCCAAATCGCGATGGATGGTCTCGATTCGATGCAGCGCTTCACTGTGCTCACCCGCCAGCGCGGCCGAGAGCAGAGCCTCCAGGCGATCGGTGATACCGGATAAGGCGGAATGCACGACGACGGGACTCAAGCCTTCCTGCATCCGCAGGCGCAGGACGCCGGCGATATTGTGCCAGTTGGATGCCGACGAGACGCTGGTGCCGCCGAATTTAAGCACCACCCAGGAAGGCGCACGCAAGCGAATCAATCGTCTTCGAAAATTTCGCGCAGCTCTTTTTCCAACTGCCGCTCTGCCAAGACGTCCTCGACTCGGCTCCAAGCAGCCTTGCCGCGTTTGCCCGTCGGCACCGCCTTGGGCCGGCGTTCCGTGCGCTCCATCACCGGGTCGAAGTCGTGTGATTCCTCAGCCTCGCCGAGGAACTCATCGTCGATGTCGAAATGTTCGTCTTCGCGTTCGCTCATTGGTCGAGAAAAGCCCTTGAAATCAATGGGATCGATATGCCCTATGCCGTGAAGCTGCGCACTATAGCGGATTTTGCATCGCATTCAACTAGCGTATGACCGTCCCCGACCTGTCGGGGCGGCCCAGACGTTTTCAAGGGCGCCTGCAAGGGCGCCTGCAAGGGCGCCTGCAAGGGCGCTGCCAGGGTGCCTTCGAGGGCGCCTGCATGGGCGCACGCCAGGGGCGCACGCCAGGGGCGCCCGCCAGGGGCGCCCGCGAGCGGCGTGCTGCAGCGCATCTACCCTAGCGCCTCGGTGGGGTCGCGAGCGGCGGTGGCCCCCGTGCTTTCCCCGGCTAGGTGCCGGTTCGGGCCGCTTCCGTCTCGAGCGGGAGGGCGCCCGAGGTGATTGCGCGGTTCACCGCCGACAGAATCGCCAGCAGCGACGCCGTGATGATATTGGAGTGCATCCCGGCCCCGAACAGCGTGCGCCGCGAGCGCGTGGTGATTTCGATGTAGGACACGGCCGTCGCCGCACTGCCCTGCCCGCGCGAATGCTCTTCGTAGGAAAGCACGTCGAACGGCAGACCGATCGCCGCCACCATCGCATCGATGGGTCCCGATCCCTGACCGAGCCGGGTCTCGACCCGGCCGTCGCGCTCCACCATCAGCGACAACCGCTCGCTGTCCGCGCCGTCCGTGGAAGCGGAAAGCTGGTGGGACCGATACACGAATGGCGCCCTGGCGGTCAGGTATTCCCGGGTAAAAAGGTCCCATAATTCCTGAGAAGTCAATTCCTTACCAGTTATATCTGCGGCGGCTTGTACGACCTGGCTGAACTCGATCTGCAGGCGCCGCGGCATGACCAACTGATAGTCTCTTTCCAGCAGATAGGCGACGCCACCTTTGCCCGACTGACTGTTGACCCGGATGATCGAGTCGTAGGAGCGACCGAGATCGCTGGGGTCGATGGGCAAGTAGGGAACGTCCCAGATCTCCCCGTCCATGCGCGCCGCCAAACCCTTTTTGATGGCATCCTGATGGGAACCCGAAAATGCCGTGAATACCAGGTCTCCCACGTAGGGGTGGCGCGGGTGGATGGGCAGTTGATTGCAGCCCTCCGCGCATCGGGCGGCTTCGTTGATATTGGAGAAATCAAGCCCAGGATCAACACCTTGCGTGTACAAATTAAGAGCAAGTGTAACCACGTCGACATTGCCGGTCCGCTCGCCGTTGCCAAACAATGTGCCTTCGACGCGTTCGGCACCGGCCATCACAGCCAGTTCCGCGGCAGCGACCCCGGTGCCGCGATCATTGTGCGGGTGGATGCTGACCACGGTGCTGTCGCGCTTGGCGATATGCCGTCCAAACCACTCGATCTGATCCGCATAGACATTGGGAGTCGCCATCTCCACGGTGGCCGGCAGATTCAAGATGGACCTGCGTTGCGGCGTGGGCTCCCACACGGCATTGACGGCATCACAGATCTCGACCGCGAAATCGAGCTCGGTTCCGGTGAAGCTCTCGGGGCTGTACTGAAATACCCAGTCGGTCCCGCCGTCGCGTTCCGCGTGCTCCCGCACGCAGGTCGCACCCCGGACCGCGATCTCGATAATGCCCGCTCGATCGGTGCGGAACACGACGCGACGCTGCGCCACGGATGTCGAGTTGTACACGTGCACAATGGCGCGGCGGGCGCCTCGCAGGGACTCGTAAGTCCTCGCGATCAGCTCCGGACGCGCCTGCGTCAGCACCTGAATGGTGACGTCGTCCGGTATCAGCCGCTTCTCGATGAGCTCGCGCACGAAATCAAAATCGGTCTGCGAGGCGGCGGGAAACCCCACCTCGATCTCCTTGAAGCCGATGCGGATCAGCAGGTCGAACATGCGCCGCTTGCGAGCCGCGTCCATCGGTTCGATCAGCGCCTGATTGCCGTCCCGCAGGTCGACGCTGCACCAGGTAGGTGGCGCCGTGATGACGGCATTCGGCCAGCTACGGTCCTTGAGGTCAATGGGGGTGAATGGGCGATACTTGGTCGATGGCGTACGTTGCATGAGCGATCTCTGCTATGTCGGGTTCGAAAGCTCGCGGCGAAACCCGCAATTCAAGCGGAAGTTCGGCATCGAGGTTCTGGTTTTCGGTCTTGTCAGCGCCGACCGATGGCGCTATTGGGTGGCGCCTAGCGGCGCAGCAGCAGTTCAAGCGAGCAGAGGCGAAGGTCGCGGTCGAATTCCAAGCCGCCACCGAGTGCGCAAACTTCGCCAATTTTTAAGGTTGCCGGATGCATGTATCCCACGAATCTAGCATTGGGCCGGTCGTTTTCGCAAGTCGGCCAATAGATCAGCCCATTGATCCACGGCACATATTAACATCGGGGCCCCTAACCCTCGCGGGCTGCATCGTGTGAACTCCCCGTCGGCCGCGCCGCTCAATCAGACGCCCCCCTTGGTGGAGTACAACCTGTTCACCACCGACGCCGCGCTGCAGGCGGCCGTTGCCCGCGAGGGTGCCCGTGCCTACCTGGGGCAACTGGCAAGCGACGGCGCGGTATTGGGTACGGCCCCGAATTTTGACCATGCGCGGCTCGCCAACCGCCATCCGCCGGTGCTGCAAAACTTCAACGTGCAAGGCGAGCGCATCAACGCCGTCGAGTTCCACCCGTCCTGGCACGCCCTGATGGAGGGGATTACGGCCCGCGGCTACCACAGCGGCCCCTGGGCACGCGGCGCCGGCAGCGGCGCGCACGTGGCTCGTGCTGCGGGCTATCTGATGCAGGCGCAGATCGAGTCCGGCACGCTCTGCCCGACCACCATGACGTACGGCGCCATTGCGGCACTCCGCCGGGACTCGGGGCTCGCCGCGGAGTGGCTGCCGCGGCTCACTTCCCGCCGCTACGATGTGCGCGACATTCCGATCGCGTCCAAGCACGGCGGCTTGATCGGCATGGGCATGACCGAGAAACAAGGTGGTTCGGACGTCCGCTCCAATACGACGCGCGCGGATCGGACCGCCGATGGGTCCTACCGGCTCAACGGCCACAAATGGTTCTTCTCAGCGCCGCAATGCGACGCGCACCTCGTGCTGGCGCAGACCGATCGCGGGCTGTCGTGCTTCTTCATGCCGCGCCGCCTGCCCGACGGCACGCTGAACGGCATCTACATACAGCGCTTGAAGGACAAGATCGGCAACCGATCCAACGCGTCCTCGGAGGTCGAGTTCCACGATGCGTGGGCCTCTCTGCTGGGCGAGAACGGTCGCGGCGTGCCGACCATCCTCGAAATGGGCACCTACACGCGGCTCGATTGCGTCATTGGCTCGGCCGGCCTGATGCGCCAGGCTGTCGTTCAGGCCGTGCATCACGCGCGTCATCGGAGCGCGTTCGGCGCCCGATTGATCGACCAACCGCTGATGCGCAGCGTGCTCGCCGACCTCGTGCTCGAGTCCGAAGCCGCCACGGCGCTCGCGTTGCGGCTGGCGAGAGCCTTCGAAACCGACGCGCCCAGCGAAACGACATTGCGTCGCGCGCTGACCTCGGCCGCAAAGTTCTGGGTGTGCAAGCGCGGCTGCGAACTCGCGGCGGAGGCGATGGAGGTGCTCGGCGGCAACGGCTACACCGAGGAGTTGTCGATGGCGCGCATCGTGCGCGAAATGCCCGTGAATTCCATCTGGGAGGGTTCCGGCAACATCATGTGCCTGGATGTCCTCAGGGCGTTCGCCAAATCGGCGGCGACCTGCGAGGTGGCATTGCGCGAACTGTCGATGGCGCGCGGGCAGCATCGCGATTTCGACCGCGCGTTCGAACGGTTCGCCTCAGTACTGTCGGGAGGCACGTTGATCGAGGCCCAGGCGCGCAGCTTCACCCAATCGTTCGTCACCTTGGTGCAGGCGGCGCTCTTGATCAGTGCCGCAGCGACGGAAAATTCGCTCGGGGCGCGCGCCGCCGCAGAGTCCTTCTGCGCGACGCGGTTGAATCGTGAGCTCGGATGGGGAGCGGTCTTCGGTGGTGCCGATGCGCTGGTGGACTCGGACGCCCTGCTCGAGCGCACGTTCCCAGAGTAGCCCGTCAACCGCCGCCGTACGAGCGGTTCTTCCAGCGCGCGCCTGTTCCCCGCCAATGATCGAGTGCCGAACCCAAGGTGGCGGCCATGTAGAAAACCGCAATGACCGGCAGCGCGATCACCCAGACCGGTGTGCGTCCATAGCGGCGCAGTGTCGGCAGGTAGCTGATGGCCGCGAGGCTGCATGCCGCGATACCGCAAGCGCGCTGCCAGCCGTGCCCGAAAGCAGCGAGCCCCGCCGGGACGAGCCATACGAGCGTCAGTGCCAGCACCGTGAGTACGAGCATCGATGCCGAGTACCGCAACTGAGTGAAAGCGGTGCGCGAAATCATCCGCCAGATATCCGCGAAACGAGGATACGGGCGGACTGAAGCGGCCAATCGCGAATGGCCCAGGAAAATCGCGCCTCCGCTCTTCTTCACCGCCTTCGCCAATGCGACGTCGTCGATCAGCGCGCCTTTGATGGCGTCGATCCCGCCAATTCGCTCCAATGCCTCGCGCCGAACGAGCACGGTCCCGCCAGCGGCTGCGGCGACCCTCGAGCGCGGATCATTGACCCGCATGAACGGATACAGCATCTGGAAAAAGTAGACGAAAGCCGGAACCAGCGCCCGCTCCGCGAGGCTCGCGCAATTCAGCCGGACCATCTCACTGACCAGATCCGTGGACGTTGAGCCTGCCGCAGCAGGTGCCTCGATTTTCGTCACCAGGGATGAAAGGTGCCGGGGGTCATGCACGATATCCGCGTCCGTGAGCAGCACGAGCGGCGCCCTGCCGGCGGCCACTCCCTGGCTTACCGCCCACATTTTCCCGGACCAACCCGGCGGCTTTGGCCGGCCCTTCAGGATGGTGAGGTTCGCGGCCGCCCCCGCCCGCTCGGCCGTCGCGTCGGTGGAATTGTCGTCGACCAGGAAGATCTGCAACGGCCCGGGATAGTCCTGGGCCAGGAGCGAAGCGACGACCGGCGCGATGGTGTCGGCTTCATCGCGTGCCGGAACGACCACATCGACCGCGGAGCCGGCAGAACGGGGCGCCGGCTCGGGCACCGGCTCGGGCGCCGGCTCGGGCGCAAGCTCCGGGCGCGACAGCCAATATCTGCCGTGACCGAAAAGCAGGTACGTCCATACCGCCAGGCACAGCACGCTGAGAACCGCCATTGGAGTCAGGCAGCCGGGTCGCAGGAAAATCCATCCGCCAAAACCGAACGACTCATAGTGCCGAACGATTTACCGACCGATTCATAGTGTTAAAAAACATATATTTACCAGCATTTTATAAAAATATAGTGAGATCTCAATTCGAGACGCTCGACGCCTTCGTCACGAAATCCAGCCGCTCAGCTGATTGCGGATCACCGCGACCAAAACGTCGGCATGCCGATCTTCGTCGTTGAGGGCAGGTACCAGGCTCAAACGCTGACCGCCGAATTTCACGAACTTGTCGGCATACTCGAGGGCCACTTCCTGCAGCGTTTCCAGACAATCGACCGCAAATGACGGTGAAACCACGGTCAGCCTGCGAATGCCGCGCGTGGCGAGATCCTTCAAGGTGTCCTCCGTGTACGGCTGCAGCCACGCCACCGGCCCGAATCTCGACTGGTAGCAATGCGACCATTCGCCTTCCTCGAGCCCCAGCCGCGAGGCAACCAGGCGGCTGGTCGCCTCGGCCTGTGCGCGGTAGGGATCGCCCTGCCGCACATAGGCGACCGGTATGCCATGGTACGAGAACACGAGGTGAGCGCGCTCCCCGGCATCCGCCCAGTGCCGCTCGATCCGCTCGGCCAGAGCCTCGATGTAGCCCGGATCGGCGTAGTAGTCGTTCACGAAGCGCGTTTCCGGCAGCCACCGCCACCGCCTCAAAGCGCGCACCGCGCGGTCGAACACGGAACCTGTGGTCGATGAACAATATTGAGGATAGAGCGGCAACACCAGCAGGCGTTTGACGTTCTGTTCGGCCAGGACTCGAATCGCCGAGCCGATGCTCGGCTCGCCATAAGTCATGGCAAGCTCGACCCGCACCCCGTCCCCCAGAATGCCGGCCAGCCGGCGCTCGACTTTGATTTTGAGCCGCGCGCTGTATACCGCCAGGGGCGAACCCTCCTTCATCCAGATCTGCCGATAGTTGCGGGCGCTCTTGATCGGCCGCAACGGCAGCACGAAGCCGTAAAGCAACGGCAGCCAGATCCAGCGTGCGGTATTGATGACCCGGCGGTCGCCGAGGAACTCGCGCAGATATCTTTGCACCGAGAAATAAGTCGGTGAATCGGGCGTGCCCAGGTTCACCAGCAACACGCCGATTCGGTCCGGCGTCGCGGCTGCCGCCTGCGCCACGGCGCGGTAATAAGCCATTTCAATTCCTCAAGGGATCGCGGTCACATCCTGCTCGCCCAGTATACTGCGCGCGTGATCAATCCCTGCGCCACACGATGATCTGGTTGAGTCCCGCCGAGAGCGAGGCGCTGCGCCTCAGTTTGAGCGTCGCGATTCGAAGCGTCGGGATCAGCGTGCCCGCCGCCCTGGGTGTGGCCTGGATACTGACCCGGCGCCGCTTCCTGGGGCATACGCTGCTCGACGCCATGGTGCACCTGCCGCTGGTGCTGCCGCCCGTCGCCGTCGGCTATGTATTGCTGTTGCTGTTCGGCGCACGCGGGCCGCTTGGGGGATGGCTGAAGAGCGTCTTCGGCATTCAGCTGATTTTCACGCGCAACGGTGCCGCGCTCGCCACCGCGGTCATGTCCTTTCCTTTGATGGTTCGCGCGATACGAATCTCCCTCGAGAGCATCGACCGCGGCCTCGAGGACGCAGCGCGGACGCTGGGAGCCGGAGCCATCGATCGTTTCATCAATGTCACGCTGCCGCTGATGCTGCCCGGCCTTCTGGCCGGAGTCATCACGGCCTTCTCGGCCGCGCTCGGCGAATTCGGAGCCGTCATCACCTTCGTATCGAACATACCCGGAGAAACCCGCACGCTGCCGCTGGCGCTGTACTCGGCGCTGCAGGAACCCGGTGCAGAACATGCTGCGGCCCGGCTCGCCGTGCTGTCCGTGACGCTCGGGCTCGCCGGCCTGTTGGTCTCCGAATGGTTCGCGCGCCGCGTGCGCCGCATGCTGGGGCGTTGATGCTCACCGTCCGCGCCGCCAAGCAACGCGGGACTTTTCAGCTCGACGTGTGTTTCGATTCGCCGACTCCCGGTGTGGCCGCGCTGTTCGGCCCTTCCGGATGCGGCAAGACGACCCTCGTCAACCTCCTCGCCGGGCTGCTGCGGCCCGACCGCGGGCGCGTGACGCTGGATGACACCGTGTTCTGCGACACCGATTTGCGCATCGATGTGCCGACCGAAAAGCGCCGCATCGGATACGTCTTTCAGGACGCCCGGTTGTTTCCGCATCTGCACGTCGCGGCCAACCTGAGGTTCGCAGAACGGCGCGCCGCGCACGCCGGCCGCATCGGCTTCGACCAGGTGGTCGGCATGCTCGATTTACAGCCGCTGATGGCACGCCGCGTCCATCAATTGTCCGGCGGCGAGAAACAACGCGTTGCCATCGGCCGCGCCCTGCTCACGCAGCCGCGGTTGCTGCTGCTCGACGAGCCCCTCGCCTCGCTCGATCGAGATCGACGCGAGGAAGTCTTGCCCTATCTGGAGACGCTCCGGGACCAGCTGGCCATTCCCATGGTTTATGTCAGCCATCGATTCGACGAGGTGTTGAGGCTTGCAACCCACATCGTGCTCATGCAGTCCGGGCGCGTCGCGGCACAGGGCGGGATCGGGGCGATCAGCCTCGACCGCCGGCTGCGCGCCATGATCGATCCCGACGCGGTGGGCGCCGTCGTCGATGGTACGGTGATCGGCCGCGAGCCCTCCGGCGGATTGCTCCGGGTACGCATCGGCTCGGGTGAGTTGCAACTGGACGCCGCGAGCCCTCCCGGTACGACACTGCGAGTCCAGCTCCTGGCCCGTGACATCATCGTGGCGACGCAGAAGCCGCGCTTCCTCAGCGTGCGCAATCACTTGCAAGGCATCGTCACGGCGGTCGAGGACGACGGCGCGTCGGATCTGATCTCGATCGACGTCGGCACCCGCTCGGCAGGTGGTGCGGGCAGTGACGGCGGGCCGTCGATTCTCGCACGAATCACCAAGACGGCGACCCGCGAGCTCGAGCTCGCGCCCGCGAAGCCGGTTTGGGCGCTGGTAAAATCGGTGGCCTTGCGCGGCGTTACTTCAGCCGGGTCCCGACGTGAATGATGCCCACGATGTGGTCGCCCTGCTTCAGTCCCAGTGCCGTCTTCACGTCCGGATCGTACGCTGCCGCACCGGTCTTCCACATGACGCCATACCCCAGGGCATGCGCCGCCAGAAACAGATTCTCGACGGCCGCGCCCGCCGCCACCACCTGCTCGATCTCGGGGACCTTCGGGTGATCACGCACGCAGCAGCCTACGACGATGAGTGTCGGCGAGCGCAGAATCTTCTCGCGATCAGCCAGCACTTGGCTCTCGGTCAGGGACGGGCTGACCCGCTGTTTGGCCTGCGCGGCGGCGGCCGCAAACGGCTCCCTGGCAGGCCCCTCCAGCACGATCAGATTCCACGGTTTGAGGCGGCCGTGATCGGGCGCGCGCGCCGCGGCCTTCAGGATCAGTTCGAGGTGCGCGGGCGTCGGGCCCGGCGCGCTCAAGCGCGCGGCCGAAGATCTGGTATCTATCGCTTCGATTAAATCCATCGATTCCTTGGATCCCCGGAAAAAAATGAGGCGGGGCGGGCGCGGCAATCGGCTATCATTCGCCTGATCGGCGAGCTCGCTCCAGTTGGCATGTCTCGCCGGGAAGTATACCCATTGTATTCAAGGAGCCCTCATGAAGCGTATTGTTTTGGCCCCGCTTGCCGCGTTCGTCTGCGCCGCGGCGTTCGCAGCGCCGGTCACCTATGTGCTCGACCCCAAGCATACCTATCCCAGCTTTGCGGCGGACCACTTCGGTGGCCTTTCAGTCTGGCGCGGCAAGTTCACCGAAACCACGGGGAAAGTCGTGTACGACAAGGCCGCCAAGTCGGGCACGATCGACGTGACCGTGAACGTGGGCTCCATCGACTTCGGCAATGCTAAGTTGGACGAACACGCCAAGTCGCCCGAAATTTTCGACGCGGCCAAGTACCCCACGGCGACGTACACGGGAAAATTCACCAAGTTCAACGCCTCAGGTCCGACCGAAGCCGAGGGCACGTTCACGCTGCATGGCGTGAGCAAGCCATTGACGCTCAAGATCGACTCGTTCCAGTGCCAGCAGAGTCCCATGACCCACAAGGAAGTCTGCGGAGCGGACGCAACGGCCAGCTTCGACCGAGCCGATTACGGGGTCGATTACGGCAAGGCGTACGGGTTCAAGATGTGGGTGAAGCTCGAGATCCAGGTCGAGGGCAGTCCTGCCGGTTAATTGACGCGAGCACGGCGCTCCCTCGGGAGCGCCGGTCCTTGCGCGGGTGAGATGACGACGCCTGCCCCCATCGATCCACATACGCCGCCCTCCGAGGACTGGGCCGCGATACGCTCCTGGCGGCGGCGGGCACGGGAGGTGTTGCTGCAGCGTCGCGCCGCGATCTCCGCGCAACGGCGCCGGCGGATGGCCCAGGAGGCCTGCGCCCGCCTGATGAGCGCCATCGACATGGAATCCATTGACGTGTTGGCCTTCTGCTGGCCGATCAAGGGCGAGCTCGACGCGCGCAGCATGGCGGCCCGACACGCGGCCCGGGGAGGCAGGGTCGCCCTCCCGGTCGTCGTGGCACCCTCGGCGCCATTGGAATTCTGGCGATGGCATCCGGGAATCCCGATGCAGACCGGTGTCTGGAACATCCCGATTCCGAAGGCGCGCGATCTCCTCTTGCCCGACGCCGTGATCGCACCGTTGGTGGGATTCGATCGATCCGGATACCGTCTGGGCTATGGAGGAGGCTATTTTGACCGAACCCTGGCGGCAGCCTCACCTCGGCCTTGCGCGATCGGCCTGGGTTACGCCGATTCGGAATTGCCGAGCATCCACCCCCAACCCCACGATATCCGCATGAACCTCATCGTCACCGAGAAGGAGGTGCTGATCCCGTAAAGCCGTGCTCGCCGGCAGCTTCCGCGAGTGCATGCCAGAAACTACGCGCCAGGCTTCGGAACATGAGCACCTCGAATACGGGTGCCCCCGCCGATTCATCCGGCAGGCGCCATACAGTCACTCCGACATGCGCGGCAACCGTCGAGGCGAGGTCGCCCACCTCGAACGCGCGCGCATGAACGTCGATCGGCACCAATTTGGCCAGCGTGTCGCGGACGCACGCACCCGACAGCCGGATCAAGGTGTAGCCGTCGCTTTGGTCCGATACCGAGGCCACCCCGTCCAGCTCGCCCGACAGCCGCGCGGCAAAATCGCCGCCATCTTGCTCGGTCAGCGCGAGCCATGCACCGGGGCCTGTGCCGGCGAAGACCACCCCGCGTGCGGCCGCGGCCGACCGATGGGGACCCTGCGGCAGATCGAGCCCGTAGCGCTCCCGGACTCTTTGATTCAGCACATCCGGTGCGGCTCGTCTGGCCAGTACCGTGGCCAGTCCGAACCCTTCACGGACCACCGCCCTCACTCCGGCCTCGCTGCGGCCCGAGGCATCGCCCGGCGCGACCCCCCGGGCGGCGCCCGCGGCGGCGCCTTCGGCCGTGGTCCCCGCGCCCGCCAACGCCGATCGGGGCACCAACCCGGGAGAGTCAGACATGCAGTCGTCCTCCTTCCGGGTCGAAGAACAGCGGGGAAACCACTTCGACCTCCGAGTCACCGCCTCGAATCGGGCAGAACGCGCGCAGGCGCTCGCCATGGCGCTGCGGTCCGCGCTTCAACAATCCCAAACCGATCCAGTGTCCCAGCATGGGCGAATAGGCAACCGAGGTGAGATAGCCTTGATCGTTATCGAGGCTGGGAGTTGCGCCCGGGGCGAGAAAATGTGCGCCGCCATACAATCGCCCGGAACGGTCGAGCGGCTTGATCCCGACGAGCGATGGGCGCTCCGGATCATTAAGGCCGGGTCTTTCGGCCAGCACTCGGCCAATGAAGTCCTTTTTCTTGGACATCATGCGCCCGAGCCCCAGATCGGCCGCGGTCGTGGTGCCGTTCAACTCATTGCCGGCCACGTGACCTTTTTCGATGCGCATGACACCGAGCGCCTCGGTGCCATAAGGCGTGACACCGAAGCTCTCCCCCGCGCTCATGAGCGCGCGAATCACCGCATCGCCGTAGCGGGCCGGGACCGCAAGCTCGTAAGCGAGCTCGCCGGAGAAGGAGATGCGGAACAGCCTGGCGCGCAGGTTCGCCCAGGGGAATTCCGCGCAGGCAAGGTAGGGGAACGCCCGGTCCGATACGTCGAACGCATCGCCCAACAAGCGTTCGAGCAGCTCCCGTGACTTCGGCCCTGCAATGGCGTACTGAGCCCATTGCTCGGTGACGGAGACCATCTGTACATCGAGTTCCGGCCAGAGGATCTGACGAGCGTGCTCCAGGTGCTGCATGACACCGGCGGCATTTGCCGTGGTCGTCGACATCACGAAACGGTCCTTCGCGAGCTGCGCCGTGGTGCCGTCGTCCATCACCAATCCGTCCTCGCGCAGCATCAAGCCATAGCGCGCTTTTCCGACCGGCAGCGTCGAGAACATATTGATGTAGATGCGGTCGAGGAAAGCGCCCGCATCGGATCCTTGTATGTCGATCTTGCCGAGGGTCGACACGTCGCAGACGCCGACGCTCGAGCGCACGGCGCGCACCTCCCGCGCGACCGTCTCCAGCCAATTCGACTCTCCGGGCGCCGCGAACCATTGAGCGCGCAGCCACTGACCGGCCTCGACGAAGGTCGCGCCGCGCTGTTGGGCCCAATCGTGACCGGCGGTATACCGCGTCGGGCGGAAATGCCGCCCGCGGTGCGCGCCCGCGAGCGCGCCGATCGCCACCGGCGTGTACGGCGGGCGCGCCGTGGTCGTGCCCACGCTCGGAATGGATCGCTCGGTGAGCGCGGCCATGATGGCGAGTCCGTTGATGTTCGACGTCTTGCCCTGATCGGTTGCCATCCCGAGCGTCGTGTAGCGCTTCAAGTGTTCGACCGAGCGGAAGCCTTCGCGCGCGGCAAGTTCCACGTCCTCGCGGGTCACGTCGTGTTGAAAATCGACAAAGGCCTTGCCGACGGCGCCCTCGACGAACCAGAGTGCACTGGAGCGGACCCGATCGTCCGAGCTTTTCCAGCAGGGCATCGCTTTTGCATCGAATCCGCTCGCGGCGGCGGCGTGACTGCCGGCCTGCGCGCCCTGCGCGAGCGCGTCGGCGAGCCCGAACGATCCGCCGCAAGCGCCTGCCGCGCCCATTCCGCGCGGCAGATCACCCGGCACGAAGGCCGAGATTGCCTGCGACCATCGGGGCTTGCCTCCCAGATGGGTGGACAGCGCGAGGCTCGGATTCCAGCCACCGGATACGGCCAGTAAATCGACCGCGTAGCGCGCGATCCGCCCGTCCGCTCCGCGCACCGAGATGCGCGAGAGCCGCTGCCAACCCTCGGTCCCGACGACTTGCGAGTTCAACAGCACCTGCACGTGGCCGCGCTCCGCGGCCTTGAGCAGCCCGGGATCGACCTCGGATCGCGAGTCGATCACCGCCTCCACGGCAACACCCGCCTGCACGAGATCCGCGGCGGTTCTCCATCCGTCGTCGCCGGAGGTGAAAATTGCGGCGCGGCGGCCCGGGGCGACGCCGAATCGATTGACATACGTGCGCACGGCAGCCGCCAGCATGACACCCGGCCGGTCGTTGCCGCCGAACACGATGGGCCGCTCCACGCCGCCCGCGGCGAGCACGCTCTGCCGCGCGATGATTTTCCACAGCCGCTGGCGGGGACGATGCGCGGCCGGGATGGCGAGGTGATCGCAGACCCGCTCCAGCGCACCGTAGGTGCGCGCACCCGTCAGGCCGCTGTCATAGGTACCGAAAACCGTGGTGCGCGGCATGATCCGCACGCCGGGCATCGAGCGCAGTTCCGATTCGACCCGCCACACCCAATCGCGCCCGCCGAGATCGTCGATGACATGCCGGTCGCCGTTCAACCGGCCGCCCAGCATGAAATCCTCATCGCACAGGATGACCCTTGCGCCGGAACGCCCGGCGGCGAGCGCGGCGGACAGACCGGCCGGACCCGCGCCGATCACCAGCACGTCGCAAAACACGTGAGCCTTGTCGTAAGTGTCCGGATCCGGCTCGTGGCTGGCGCGTCCCAGGCCCGCCGCCCGCCGGATCAGCGGCTCGTAGAGCTTTTCCCAGAGTGCGGCCGGCCACATGAACGTCTTGTAGTAAAAGCCGGCGACGAAGATCGGCGACAAAAGCGAGTTGACCGCCCCGAAGTCGACGCTGAGGGCCGGCCACGAGTTCTGGCTGCGAGCCGTGAGTCCGTCGAAGAGCTCCGCGACCGTCGCGCGGGTGTTGGCCTCGCGCCGCGCACCCGAGCGCAGCTCGACCAAAGCGTTGGGCTCCTCGGATCCCGCCGCGACGATGCCGCGCGGACGGTGGTATTTGAACGAGCGGCCGACCAGCCGCACTCCCGCCGCGAGCAAGGCGGAGGCCAGCGTATCGCCCGCGAACCCGCGGTATCGACGCCCGTCGAACTCGAACCCCAGCGGTCGCGCACGGTCGACGATTCCGTGATGGCGCAAACGATACGGCTGTGAGGCCGTGCGATCGCGGGCGGCGCTCATGAGCGGGCAGCCGCCGGCTCGAGCGGGCTGCCGGGCGCCACCGCAAGGATCTCGTGGGTGCGGGTGTCGCGCGTCACCCGGAGCCAGCTGCGGCAACCGAATACGTGATACCAGAGCTCTTCGTGCGCACCCGCCGGATTCACCCGCAGATACACCTGCTCGAAAAATCGCCGGGCCGCCTCGGGCGACGCGGCATCCGGCCGTTTGAATCCCGCATCCCCACGGTAGGAGAATTCGCTCAAATCACGTTCACCGCAAAAAGGACATTGAATGCGCATCGATCCGCCGAAGCTTTGTGAATGAAAGTTGCAGGTTCGTCCCGGATCAGTGCAGATTGGGCTGGGGGCCCACGCCTCTCTCGTCGAGGAGATGGCCCTGCGCAAATCGGTCGAGACGATAGGCCCGCGCCACCTCGTGAGGCTCGTCGCGCGCCAGAAGATGGGCGAAGCACCAGCCCGAGGCGGGCGTCGCCTTGAATCCGCCGTAGCACCATCCGGCATTCAGGTACAGACCCGGTACCGGGGTGTGGTCGATGATCGGCGAGCCGTCCATCGACATATCCATGATGCCTCCCCAGGAGCGCAATACACGCACGCGTCCGAGCGCCGGCATCAACGCCATCCCACCCTCGCAGACATCCTCGACCGTAGGAAGGTTTCCGCGCTGGGCGTAGGAGTTGTACCCGTCCAGATCGCCGCCGAACACGAGACTGCCCTTGTCGGATTGACTGATGTAGAAATGTCCGGCGCCGAACGTCAGCACGCCCGGAATGAACGGCTTGATCGCCTCGGACACGAATGCCTGCAGCACATGGCTCTCGATCGGCAGCCTGAGATCCGCCATCGCAGCCACGCGCGACGTGTTGCCCGCCACGGCGAGGCCCACCTTCTGGGCGCGGATGGAGCCGCGCGTGGTCTCGACGCCGGTGATGCGGCCGGCCTCCCGGATGAGCCCCGTCACCTCGCAGTTTTGAATGATATCGACGCCCCGCTCCGAGGCTGCGCGGGCGTACCCCCAGACGACGGCGTCGTGCCGGGCCGTTCCGCCCCGGCGCTGCAGCAGTCCGCCTTGAATGGGAAAGCGCGCATTGTCGAAATCGAGGAACGGCAGCATCCGGCGCACGCCCGCCGCATCGAGCAGCTCGGCAGCCACGCCGTGCAGCATCATGCCGTTGCCGCGGCGCGCATAGGCATCGCGCTGCGCGTCGGAGTGGTAGAGATTGAGCACGCCGCGCTGGCTCACCATGGCGTTGTAGTTGAGGTCTTGCTCGAGCCCCTCCCACAACTTCATGGATAATTCGTAGAAAGGGTTGTTGCCCGGCAGAAGATAGTTCGAGCGGATGATGGTGGTGTTGCGGCCGGCGTTGCCGGAGCCGATCCAGCCCTTCTCCACCACGGCGATGTTCGAGAGCCCGTGCACCTTGGCGAGGTAGTGTGCGGTGGCCAGACCGTGCCCTCCGCCACCCACCACGACGATGTCGTACGCGGGTTTGGGAACGGCGTCGCGCCACGCGGGCTTCCAGCCGCGATGATCGGCGAAGGCCTGGCGAACCAGGTTGAAGATCGAATAGCGCATCGACGGTACAATCCAGATTCAGGGCTCAATGCCGGCGGGAGATTCTACGTCGAATCACGGCGCGCGCGCACGATCGACGTAGGGGAACCACCACGGCTTGCGCTCGATGGCGTTCGCGATCTCGATGTGCTTGCGATCGGCACCGAGCGCATGACGGATGCCGCCATGGCGCAGGCCGCTGAACGGCCCCAAATCGCCGACCGAGGGATCGTTGATCCGGAATGCGCCGTCGGCCATCGCCTGCACCGCGAGGCCGGCGGCCTCGGCGTCTGCCGTGTAGATCGATGCGACGGAGGGCGAGAGGCGCGGGCCGAACTCCGTCCAGATGCGCAATGCCTCTGCGAGATCCGACACCGGGGTGACGGTGATCACCGGCCCGAGAAGCCGTTCGCGCATGGGAACGCTGCCGGCTCCGACGTCCGTCAGCAGGGTCGGTTGAAAAAAATGTCCCGGCAAACCGGACGGCCGAAAGCGCCGCCCGCCCAGGACGAGCTTCGCCCCTGCGCGCAGGGTCCGACCCACCTGATCTTCGAGCCTGCGCGCCGCGTCGAGCGAGATCAACGGTCCGAGATCGGTCGCCGGCTTGTCCGGATCGTCCACGTCGAGGAATCCCACACAGTGATGGAGGCGATCCACGAATTCCCGAGCCAGGGAGCGCTCGACGTACAGATGTCCGCCCGACATGCGCCCTTGTCCCCCGCACACGAGGCGCGTCCATGCGACCGCCGGTACGGTCAGGTCGAGATCCGCGTCCCGGCATACGATTTGCGCATCGACCGTGCCGACCTCCAGATCGAGGCGCTTGCCGCGGGCCGCCGCTCCGATCTCAATACCCGAGGCGCACGATCCCGTGAACACGACCGCGCCGACGCCCGGATGCACGACCAATGCCCGTCCCACGGCCGCTCCTCCGGTCACGACGGAGACCGCCCCTTCAGGCAACCCGTCGAAGGTGCGTGCGAGCGCCAGACAGGTCAGCGGGTTTTGAACCGGCGGCTTGCAAACCACGCCAAGGCCGGCCGCGAGCGCGCGCGCGACGCCCTCGGCCATCACCGGCAACGGCAGATCGAACGGTATCAACACGGCGGCCACTGCCGGGGCGTCACCGACGTCCGTGCCGCACTCCGGCCGGCCCGCTGCATCGGCCGCGAAGAAATCGAAACACGCCGCGGCGGCACGCACACAATCCTGGGATTCACAGCGCGCCAGGCCGCTCTCCCGCGTGGATAGCCCGGCCAGTCCCTCAGTCTGGGCGCGGATACGGCCGGCGATCTCCGTCAGAAGCGCCGCACGCCGCAGCACCGGCGTTCTCTGCCACGAACCCGCCGCGCCCCGGGCGGCGGCAACGGCTCGTTCGACAGCGTCGCCACCGGACTCGGGGACTTCGCCCAACGCAGCCAGCGTCGCCGGATTGGTGATCATCTGCAACATGGTGCGGCACCTCCGCCGCCGCGCAAACGCACGTATCATGCCTGACCGTGACCCGCTTCGATCAACTATGTCTACGTGCAGCCGAGGCCGGCCTCGCGGTGCGCGGCGCGTTTCACCCGAAACCCGGCGAGCTCGATGGCGGGTTCTCCTCGGCCTTGACCGTGGTCCTGCTCGGATTCACCGGTGGTCTGCAATGGGAATACTTCGTGCGTGCTCCGGAGACACGGGATGGATTGCCGGATCCGCTCGACCGCTGGTCGCGGCGCGTAATCGGCTCGCTCGCGCACCAATTCGACGCATTCGACGTTTATCCGAGCGGAACCCCCGCAGCGCCACTGCCCTTCCAGCGCCTGGCGCTCCGCTGCGAGCCGGTTCATCCAAGCCCGATCGGACTGCTGATCCACCCAAAGTGGGGTTTGTGGCATGCCTACCGCGGAGCGCTCCTGTTGCCGCACGTGGTCGAACTGCCGCCGCCCGTATCGGGCGTGCGTCCGTGCGCGAGTTGTGAGACGCGGCCCTGCCTGTCTGCGTGCCCGGTCGACGCATTCCGCCATGACGGCTTCGAGCTAGAAGCATGCGTCGAGCACGTGCGGAGCGATGCCGGACGCGACTGTCGAGAGCACGGTTGCCTTGCGCGCCGCGCGTGCCCCGTCGCTGCCGAATTTCGGTACGGCGATGATCAGGCGCGATTTCATATGCAGGCGTTCCTGCAATCCTGTCACCCGCACTGAGGCGAAACGGTCAGTATCCCGCGCGCTTGTCGACCACGTTCTGGAGCGCCTGGCCGCTTCTATACCGATGAAAGTTCTCCACGAAGAAACTCATGGTCAATTCCAGCCAGTCGGGATCCACCGTATGGTCCGCGGAATGGGGCGAGATCAGCACATTCTCCATTCCCCAGAGCGGTGAATCGCCGGAGAGCGGCTCCCGCTCGAACACATCGAGAGCAGCGCCGGCGATGCGCCGGTTGATGAGCGCCCGGATCAACGCGGATTCGTCGATCACCGGCCCGCGTCCGACGTTGATGACGATGGCATTCGGCTTCATCGCCTCGAACTCGCGCTCGCCGATCAGATGATGCGTGTCACGCGTCAGCGGCACGGCGCAAACCAATACGTCGATGCCGGCGAGCATTGCATGCAGCTCCCCGGGCTCGAAAATACGCGCGAGGAGCGCATCGCCTGCAGACCGCTCCGGATGTCGACGCAGGGCGTGAATCTTCATGCCAAGCGCAGACCCGAGCGTCGCGCATTCGCGGCCGATCGCCCCATACCCGACCACGCCCATGACCCGATCCGCCATGAGCGTCACGCCATGGTCGAGCCATTGGTGCGCGCGCTGATTTTCGACCAATCGCCTCACGCTCTTGTAGTGGAACAACACGCCCAGCACGGCGAATTCCGCAAGCGAACGCTTGAACACGCCGCGCGCGTTGGTCAAAGGAACGCTGCTCCGAACCAGCGCCGGGAAAAGGATCCCCTCGACACCGGCGGACAGCGAATGCGCCCAGCGCACGCCGCGGGCATGCTTCCAGGCTGCGGCCAGATCGAGCGGCTTGTAAGACAGGCCGAATACTGCGACCTCCGCCCCCGGCAGGAGCTTGGCGAGTTCATCGGGATCCGCGCTGAACGAAATTTCCGCCACATTCTCGAGGGGCGCAAGAAGGCGCAGAGCGCGCTGATCCGGCTGCGATATCACCACGACTCGCGTCCTCGATTGAAACGCCAGGCTCATTCGAAGCTCATGGACGGATCGCGTGCGCCTTCTTCAAAAGCGCCTCGGCCATGCGGATGCTGGCGTAATCGATCAGACGCCCGTCGAGCGACACCGCGCCGCGTCCCTCACGGGCCGCATCGGCCATCGCTGCCATGATGCGGGCGGCCTTGGCCAATTCAGCCTCCGAGGGCGTGAACACCTCGTTGCACAACGCGATTTGCGACGGATGAATCGCCCACTTGCCCTCATAGCCCAGCACGGCCGCGCGATTGGCGGCGGCCTTGAATCCATCCGGATCGCCGAAATCGCCGAACGGCCCGTCGATGGGGCGCAGCCCGTAGGCGCGGCAGGCCACCATCATCCGGGTCTGCGCCGCGTGCCAGGGATCGGTCCAAAAATATGCCCGCCTGCCGTCCGCGTCCTTGTCGGTGAGTACGCCCGAGTCGCGATTGACACCCCCGATCACCGTCGTGCGCGCCCGGGTCGATGCCGCGTAATCCGCCACGCCGAAGGACATCGCCTCGAGCCGCCTGCTCGATTGGGCAATGGCCTCGACGTTCGCCATGCCGAGCGCGGTTTCGATCAGCACCTCGAAGCCGATCCGCTTGGTGCGCTTCATCGCCGTCTCGATTTGCGTGACCATCATGTCGACGGCATACACATCCGCAGCGACACCGGCCTTCGGTATCAGGATCATGTCGAGCCGTGGACACGCCTCGACTATGTCCACCACGTCACGGTACATATAGTGCGTGTCGAGCCCGTTGATGCGCACCATCATGGTCTTCGATCCCCAGTCGATGTCGTTCAGTCCCTGAATGATGTTGCTGCGCGCTTGCGCCTTGTCATCCGGTGCGACTGCATCCTCGACGTCGAGGAACACGATGTCGGCCGCCGACTTCGCGGCCTTGTCGAAAAGCGCCGTGTTCGAACCCGGGACGGCAAGCTCCGAGCGCTGAAGTCGCGAGGTGGCAGGCTCGATGGTGGTGAAACTCATGATGATTTTCTCCGTTGATATGGCCGGCTATCCGGTCGCCCCGAAACCGGCGGCGGCGCAGTTGATGGACATGAGGAGCGCGGTGCGCAGCTCCTCGCTGCTCGCGGCCCGATGAGCCCGAAGCAGGTGCACCTGCTCGCGGCTCACCTCGTTCAGGGTTTTGAGGCGCCGGGTCAGCCGGCGCCTGAACCGGGGAAAGCGCTCGGCGATGCAGGCGCCTCCGGAAATGCACAGTACCATCTCCGAGGTCAGCCGGTATTCCTCCTCGACCTGCGCGAAGATCGGCTCGCGCACCGTCTCGTCCTCGACGAGGCCGGCGTATTCGCGCGCGATCGCAAGATCCACCTGCGACAGCGTGCGCTCCACATCGTCGAGAATCAGTCGAAACAGGCGCGCTTCGCGGAACATGCGTCTCAGCAAATCGAGTCCTCGCTCCTTGCGCACGTCGAGGAAGGCCTTGATGCCGCTGCCCACGCCGTACCAACCGGACAGCATGTGGCGATTCTGCGTCCACGCGAAAACCCAGGGGATGGCGCGAAGATCGGCCAAAGTCCGGGCTTGCGTGCGGCGCGCCGGCCGGGAACCGATGTTGAGCATCGCGAGCTCCTCCAACGGGGAGGATGCCTGCAGATACTCGAGCATGGCCGGCATCTCCATCAGCTTGCGATACGCCGACCATGCCGCGCCGGACAGCGCTTCCATCGCCTCGTGAAACTCGTGCACCGGAACCAAGGCCGGCTCGCGCTCCGAGCGCAGCACGTGCTCGACCACCGATGCCCCCAGCAATTCGATCTGATAAGCGGCCGTGCCGCGATTGGCGTACTTGAAGGAAACGACCTCGCCCTGCTCGGTGACCCGGAATTGGCCGCGGATCGAGCCGGCCGGAGAGGCGGCAATCGCGCGTCCCGCGGGCGCCCCCCCGCGGCTCACCGAGCCGCCCCGGCCGTGAAAGAAAGCGATGGTCACGCCGAGCTCGCGCCCCAGGCGCGACAGATTGCCCTGGGCTTTGGCCAGCTCCCAGTGCGCCGTGAGATATCCGCCGTCCTTGTTGGAATCCGAATAGCCGATCATGACTTCCTGAATTTTCCCCTGCGCGTAGAGGCTGCGCTGCACCAGCGGCACGGCCAGCAACTCCTTGAGAATGGGGGCGGCCCGGCGAAGATCGGGAATGGTCTCGAGCAGCGGCACGATCGGCAGCGTGCAGCGCTCGACGGCGGCCCTGTCGACAAACAGCCCTGCCTCCTTGGCGAGCAGATAGACGCCGAGAATGTCGGCGGCGCTGCGCGTCATGCTGAGGATCAATGCACCGAACGCTTCACGATCGATCTCACCCCGCATGCGGGCAATGGTGCGGAATGTCTCGAGAGTCTCCGCCGCGTCCGCGGGAAGTCCGTCGTAGCCCAGCGGCGCGGTGCGCGGCGCCGCCAGCTCCGCCCGCAGCCACGCCTTCCATTCCTCCGAATGCGCCGGGGGCGGTTCCGCGCCGCCGTGCCGGGTGCGGAACATGGCCGCGAGCGTCTGATTGATGCGCATGCTGTTCTCGCGCACATCCAGGCGAACCGTACTGAAGCGGAAAATCCCGACTTCGCGGCGCAGCGGCAACAACAGCGCATCGGACAAGCGCCTGGCGCCGGCGCTCTCCAGGGCGCCGCGCATGAGGTCGATATCCTCGATCAGAGTGTCGGCGTTCGGATAGCCGGCCTGATCCGGTGCCGAGTCCCGGTGCGCCGCGTTTGCGGATTCGGCATCCGCGATGTTGCAGTCGAGCCGCGCCATCATGCAGCCTACGAACTGACGGAAGATCTCTCCGCGGTTGCGTGCCGCGACGTCTGCGCCCCGCGGCACGGTCGCGATCGCCCGCGCGACTGCATGACGGAACGACTCGGGGAGCTCGAGGGCCTGGTCCTCGATGCTCAGCTTGCGTACCAGATCGAGCAAGCGGCTCCGATAGCGCCTGAGGCTCGCGATCCGTGTCGCCCAGAGCGCGCGCCGGGTGACCTCGCTGGTGACGGAGGGATTGCCGTCCCGATCCCCGCCGATCCAGGAGCCGAACTGGAAGAACGAGGGAACTTCGAACGCCTCGCCCGGAAATTGTTTGGCGAAGGCTTTTGCCACCTTGCCGAGGAGCTGAGGCACCACGTCGAAGAGATTCTCGTTGAAAAAATACAGGCCCCACGCGACCTCCTGCTCGACGGTTGGCTTCTGCAGCTTGAGCTCCCCCGTGAGCCACAGAAGCTCGATCTCCTCCGCCAGCCCCTCGATCAACTCCTGCCGCTCGCGCTCGGTCCATCGCGGCGACTCGAGCTCAAGCAGTCGAAGGTAGATCCGCCGGTGACGCTCGAGCACGGTGACCCGCTTGGCCTCGGTCGGATGTGCTGTGATCACGGGACGCACCTTCAGCTCGGACAAGGCCACGCGCACTTCAGAGGCGCTGATGCCCTCCGCGGCTGCGGCCGCAAACACGCTGGCGAAGGTGCCGCGCAACTGCTCGTAGCCGCGCTCGCGCTCGATCTCGCGGCGATTGCGCACGTCGCGATTTTGTTCTGCAATCGCCAGCAGCTGGAACCAGATGCCTTGCGCCTGGAGCGTGCGCCCCAAAAGCTCGGCAGGCATGCCCGCGGTGCTGAAATCTCCCCTCAGCACACCGGCGATCCGGGGTTCGTGGCGTTCGACCACCTCGATCAGAAGGTCGAACAGCAGCTCCGCTCGCGAGAAGCCGCCGGGCGCCTCGCGCATCGAGTCACCCTGCCCGCGCGAGAGCGAGCGCGACCGTTGCGCCGAGTTCGGCGGCACTCGGGGCGACGAGCAGTCCGTAGGATTTCATGATCTCGGCTTTCTCGGCGGCGCTGTCGCCCTCGGCGGAAATGATGGCGCCCGCATGCCCCATGCGCCGCCCTTTCGGGGCAGTGAGCCCGGCGACGTAGCCCACCACGGGCTTGGTCATGTTTTCCTTGACCCATTTGGCCGCCTCCGATTCCTGCGGGCCGCCGATCTCGCCGATCATGACCACGGCCTTCGTTTCCGGATCCTGCTCGAACAGCCGCAAGTGATCCAAGAAGGAGCTGCCGTTGATCGGATCCCCGCCGATGCCGACGCTCGTGGTGATGCCGATGCCGAGCGCCTTCATCTGGGCGCCCGCCTCGTAACCCAGGGTGCCGGAACGGGACACGACGCCCACGTTGCCGCGTACGTAAATGTTGCTCGGCATGATGCCGAGCATGGCCTTGCCGGCGCTGATCACGCCCGCGCAGTTCGGCCCGACGATGGTGGTGCGCTCCTCTTTCGCATAGCGGCGAAGGTAGCGCTTGACGCGCATCATGTCCTGCGCGGGAATACCATCGGTGATGATGCACACCAGTCGAAGACCTGCATCGGCCGCCTCCATCAGCGCATCGGCCGCATAGGGCGGCGGTACGAAGGCGAGGCTCGCCTCAGCCGCTGTCTCCCGTACGGCATCCTTGACGGTATTGAATACCGGCCGGCCCAGGTGAGTCTGACCACCCTTTCCCGGCGTGACCCCGCCCACGACCTTCGTACCGTACGCGATCATTTCCTTGGCGTGGAAAGTCGCCTTGTCGCCGGTGATTCCTTGCACGATCACCCGCGTGCTCTCGTCGATGAGAATGCTCATGCCGGACTCCGGGACGCTGCGACGGCCTTGTTGGCCGCCTCGGCCAGCGTGTCTGCCGAGATGATGGGCAGGCCGCATTCGGCGATGATGCGCCGGCCTTCCTCGACGTTGGTGCCGGCGAGGCGCACGACCAGCGGCACTCGAAGGCCCTTCGCGGCCTGCACGACGCCTTGCGCCACCCAGTCGCAGCGATTGATTCCGGCGAAGATATTCACCAGGATCGCCTTGACGTTGCGGTCGGAGAGCACCAGATTGAAGGCCGCGGCCACGCGCTCGGGGGATGCTCCGCCGCCCACGTCCAGGAAGTTGGCCGGCTCTCCGCCCGCGTGTTTGATCATGTCCATGGTCGCCATCGCAAGCCCCGCGCCGTTGATGATGCAACCGATGTCGCCGCTGAGACCGACGTAGTTGAGTCCGAACTCCGCCGCCTGCGTCTCGCGCGGATCCTCCTCGGCCGCATCGCGCATTTCAGTGACTTTGGGACGGCGGAACATGGCGTTGTCGTCGAAAGACATCTTGGCGTCGAGGGCCAGCACGCGGTCATCCTTGGTGACCACCATGGGATTGATCTCGACCATGGTGGCGTCCAGATCGCGAAACGCGCGGTAGCACCCCAGGATCATGGTGACTGCCTGGCTCACCTGCTTGATGTTGAGCCCCATCCCGAATGCCAGCTCGCGCGCCTGGAATGCCTGCAGCCCCACCGCCGGATCGACCTGTTGCTGCAGGATGGTGTCGGGGCGGCAGGCGGCGATCTCCTCGATCTCGACGCCGCCCTCCGCCGAGGCGATCACCCGGATGCGCTCGATCTTGCGATCGAGCACGAACCCCAGGTACATCGCCCGCACGAAGGGCTCGGCTTTCTCGACGTACAAGCGATGGACGGTTTTCCCTTCGGGCCCGGTCTGATGGGTCACGAGCGTGGCGCCAAGCAGCGACTTCGCGGCGGCGGCCACTTCCTGGTAGGTGCGGCACAGCTTCACGCCGCCCGCCTTTCCGCGTCCGCCCGCATGAATTTGCGCCTTGATCGCCCAGTGCCATCCGCCCAGCTCGGTGGCAACGTAGACCGCCTGTTCTGCGCTATACGCGACGCCCCCGGGCGGTACCGACACCCCGAATCCGGACAGGAGCTCTTTTGCTTGGTATTCGTGAATATCCATGTGTCCCTTTACGCCCGCGGCCAGACTATCGGCCCGCGACGCAGTTTAATTGACTAATTGTCGATTCTTCAAAAGAATCGCAACCCGCCAACAGCTTTATTTTTTACCAATGACCATCATGCCGCCTCCTCGAGGAAATCGAGATTGTGGTAAAAGAATTCGATGGACCGACCTAGCGCCTCACGACTTCTCACGTTGTTGATCACCCTCGCGGCCGCGGCGGCGGCATTGTCGGCCCAGGGCCGCGGAACTTCGAGTACCCCCGGCGGGAAATCCCTCGAGCTCGCGCCGAATGCAGGCCCCGACGCCTATCGTCAGATCGTGCAAAACCAATGCGTGGCCAACTGGACGCAACGCCACAATCCAGCCCCCTGTGAGAAGGTCTTCCTGGCCGATGCGAACGCCGACAGCCCCGGCTACGCCTTGCTCGCCGATCCGGACGGCGGCGCCCACTATCTGTTGATCCCCACCCAGACGATGACCGGCACCGATAGCGCGGAATTGCTGGACCCCAACCTTCCCAATTACTTTGCGCAAGCCTGGCGGGGCCGCGATTTGCTCGCGAAATTCGTCGGTCACCCGATACCCCGCGTTGACGTGGGACTGTCGGTGGGAACCGCGGCTACGCGCACGCAGCATCAATTCCACATCCACATCGAGTGCTTGAGGCCGGAGGTGGTCGATTCGTTGAAGACGGTGGCAGACACCGTAACCGACCGGTGGACGCAGGTCACTGTGGCCGGTTTAAGCTTTCAGGCGATGCGTCTCTCGGCTGAGGGGCTGGAAGTGTCGAGTCCCTTCGAATTGGTGGCGAACCTGAGCCCGGACGCGCGGCATCATCTGGGAAACTACACAGTGGTCGTGGCGGGCGCGCAATACTCGAACGGGCCCGGTTTCGTGGTATTGACGGGCACCGGTCCGAGCGGCGACCTGCTCATGGATTCAGGCTGTACCGTGGCTGGGGGCGGCAGCTGAGCGGGCAGTCGAGGCGCTAGCTTGCCGGTCTCGCCGCGGCAGCCTTCTCGGCGCGCAGGAAGACACGCGGGTCGCCGAGCTCGTCGCAACGAGCTTGAAATCCCGGCGAAGCACCCGCCCACTTCAAGGTGTCGACATCGGCGAAGAGTACCGCGTCGGTGCGAAGCGTGGCCAGCGCTTTGAACTTGAGCGCAAGCTCGCGCCGCTCGCCAAGCACGTCCGCGGGGAAGTCCTCGATCTTGCCGAATCGCGTGATCAGGCTTGCCGCCCCTTTGGGCCCGATTCCCGGGATCCCCGGATAGCCGTCCGCGCTGTCTCCGACCAGGGCGAGATAATCGGGAATGAGCCCGGGACTCACACCGAACTTGGCGCGCACGCCGTCCGCATCCCGGATCGCCTTGCTCTTTCGATCGACCTGCACCACACGGCCCGCGCGCACACACTGCGCGAGATCCTTGTCCGGCGTCCATATGCACACTTTCTGAACGCGCGAATCGCTTGCGGCAATCGCGGCCGCCGACGCGAGCGCATCATCCGCTTCCAGCTCGATCATCGGCCAGACGGCGATCCCCATGGAATCGAGCGCCTCTTCCAGCGGTTGGAACTGGGCTCGCAGAGCGGGCTCGATGCCGTCGCCCGTCTTGTAGCCGCTCCACAGCTCGTTGCGGAACGACTCGATGACGTGATCGGTGGCGACTCCCAGGTGGGTGGCCCCTTCCTCGATCATCTGCAACACGCCGTTGAGCACCCCGAGCACGGCGCCGAACGCGCGGTCGGCGCCTTTGGTGAAGCGGCGCAGGCCGTAGAAATGGCGATAGAGCTCGTAGGTCCCGTCGATGAGATGAACGATCATCCAGCGAATTACACCATATCGATCTTCGCGGGGCATCATGACGAATTGCGTTAGGGGTCTCGCCCCACCGGTGCTCATCAAGATCGCCAAGCTTTGCGCGCATCCGGCAATCAGCATAGTGGTGACGATAGCGCTTATTGTTAAGTGCTTGTGCAGGCGCGCCCCTCCCGAAGTGTCGCTATCTGGCCAACGTTCCTGCAAAGGCAATCCGTTAAAGAACGCGGATCGAGAAAAATCTCCGATGCGGGCGCAATGCTCAGGGGCTAGTGGCGCGAACCTCAATATTGCCACGTGACAGCCAAATCGAGTCCATGCTCGAGTCGAGGCGCGAAACTAACTCGATAGCGGGTCGCTGAGATTTCTTTCCAGTGCTCACCGGGCGGGATGGACACCCCAATCAAGGCGCCAAGGTCGGCCCCGAGGAAAGCGCAAACGCCGGCCACCGCCGCGCCGCTCACAATGTGCCCGCGCCCGCTGCCGTTGGCCAGCGCGCCGCCCGCCGCCCCGACACCGGCGCCGATAAGGGCACCGATTCCCGCATTGACGCCTCGGGAGCGGGAACCGTCACTCACGTCCAGCCGAGCGATTTTCTCGCGCGCTATCGATACCGGTTCGTTGCGACCGGGAACATCGAGTGTCACGGAGTCATCGTACACCCGCTTGACGGTGCCAATGAGTTTGCTCGGAGAGACCTCGGGCGCCAGAATGCGAACGCGCACTCCGGGAGCGGGTAATTGCTGAATCGGCGCATCCGCGTACGCCGCAGAGGCGGATGCACAGGCGAGGGAGAGCAGCAGAAGTGAACCGCAGCATCTGACATTCGTTGAACGGCTATTCATATATTGGGGTCATCGGCTACTTCCCATGTTGTGAAGCTCCTACAGAAACGGTTGGATGCTTGATCCATCCGTGATAGCTCGCCAGTCATGATTTTTGCATTGAGGATTCTTGCCATCCTGTTGATGCTTGGTGCGGGTGGGTCATTTCTTCGCAGCTCAACCTGCGGGCATGCAATTCTCGCAAGCTGCGCTCTCGTTTCCGCTCTGAGGCCTGGCCTCTGCGCCAGGAGAGATATTCGGCTCGAAAGTAAGCGCCTGAGAGTCCAAAGCCAATAATGATGAGGGCAATCAAAAGATCGTCAAAACTCATGTCAGTTGCCTCCCGCACGCAATTCGCCGAGCGCTCAGAGTCTTTCGTCAATGGATGTCGGGGAGGGCGGGATTGATGGAGCGCCGCCGCTGCACCGACACCCCACCCTTCCGTCAGTAGCTACCCTCCGTCGGGAGGGCTTCGGCAATGGCTTTTGCGATCAGCCGGTGACCCGTGCGCGCTGGATGTATGTTGCACATGTCTGGGGTGGAGACGTCCGGGTTCAGAAGTCCGGTCTTGCAAGTTTCGCCGCCGAATGCCGGGTCGATCGCCACAGCCTTGAAAACCGTGAACACATCGGCCACGATCGCCCCGTAGGCGTGAGCGGGTGCGGCGATCGCGGCGTCCAAGGCTTCCGTCAGTTCGGTAATTCCTGGTTGATTGGTATTGGAATAGTCGGTCGAGTAGTAGTTCGTGATGATGATCGCGCCGTCATATCCAGTAGCGCGCAGTTCGGCGAGGATCGACCCCATATTGGTGGCGACCGCCGGCAACCCAGCCAGGATGCAACTTGGGACCAGGTCACAACTCTTCTCAAGCAACAATCCGTCGTTCGCCCCAAGTGTAATGGTCACCAGCCGCACGTTGCGGTGTCTCTTCAAGTAACCGGTGGCAAACTCGAGCTGCGTCGGCTTGTAAGCGACGTGCAGCCGGTACTGCTCTCGGTAACCCCGGCAGCCATTGTCCGGCGCGGTGGATGAAAGAAAACTGCCGGTGGTTTCACCCGGACAGCTGGCATTCACCAGATCAAGATGCAGCCGTTCGCCGAGATCGTCGGCAAATCCGACGAAGTTTTCGGGCCGGGTATAGAAATAGCCGACGCTGTCCACCGCGGCGATGTATCCGAAGGCAACGCTGTCGCCGAGCACGAGTATCTTGTCATGATGATCATCGGGGTCCCACGCCGCGGCGGTTCCTCCGGTGCAGACAGCAGTTAGCAGCGACGCCGTGGAAAGGACACGTGATAGTTTCATAATCCCTCCTAAACCAAGGTTTGTTGGCTCGAACAAAGAAGCGAGAACCATCAATTTCACGTTCCCGAACGGCGTTACACTTACAGGCCGACGTGGGGATGCTCGGCCGAACTAGCCGCGGCCGCAATTGCCGCAACGACGCCTAAGACCACGACCACCAGAATGGTGGTCTTCGGTGCGCTGATATCTCGTCGGTCAATTGAGGCAATCTCGGAAAATGGTATTGCGTCGTGATCCCCGTAAATCACTCCATCGCGCACAGAAAGAATACGCAAACGATGCGTGGTGCCCGCCACCGTCGTAATGATCACGCGATCTCCCGTTTGCAGAACGCCACCGTCGCCGAAGTGCTGGGACAGGTCACCCGGCGCATTAGTGATCGGATGCAATGTAGTGCAACCGCTGATCATACAAACAGTCAGACACAGCACCACCAATGATCTCATCGTCCTTCTCCGTTTTGCCTCGATGCAGAAATACGTCCTCCGTCGCTAGGGTAAGAGTGGGTACGGACGGTTTTGGACCCTGAAATAGTTGACACGCGGATTCAGAGGTTCAAAGTCATCGCCGCTGGCTCATACATGAGAAAGATATGAGGGCAGAACGCCACCATCGCCGAAGTATTGCGATAGATCATTCGGGACATTCGGGATCGCGCGCAACGTTGAGCAGCCGCTGATCATGCAAACGGTCAGATAAGGCACCCGGAGTGTTTTTATCGGCCTACCGCCTTCCGCGATGCGGAAATTTGTCCCGCCCGCAGGGTAAGAGTGGACACGTCCGGGTTTGGCCCCCAGAAATCCTCGCGGCCGCAGATTCAGGGGTCCATAGTAGTTGACGGGGGCTCATACTGAGAGAGACATCAGGTCCTGCGGGTGCCGCTCCGAATGACCAACGCCAGCAAAACGTTCCTCGAAGGGCTGTTCGCGTACCGCGGCGCGTTGCAGGCGTTCTTCTACCGGCGCCTGCGGACTAAGGCCGACTCGGCGGACCTCGTGCAGGAGGTGTATTTGCGCATGCTGCGGATTAGCGATCCGGAGGCAATCCGCAATCCTGAAGCCTATCTATTCACCGTGGCTGCAAATCTGGTCAAGGAGAATGCTGTGGCGGATCGCCGCCACGCCCAAGAAGTAGCGGTCGAGGCAGCGGAGGCGACCCCCGCACTGACGTTGGTACCAGGATTCGAGGCGGCGGTCGATACGCCTCTGCGGGTTGCAAGGCTCTCTAAGGTGCTCGAGGAGCTGCCGCTGAGGTGCTCCACCGCGGTGATCTTGCAATACCGTGATGGATTGAGTCACCAAGACATTGCGGCACAAATGGAGGTGTCCCCCCGCATGGTTAAACGGTATCTAGCACAAGCCATGAGTCACTGCCGCCGCCGCATGGCGCGCCTGAGGTGAGCCCGTGATTCCGAGCGACGACCAGATTCGAGCAGCGATCGCTGAACAAGCGAGCGACTGGTTCATGGAGAACCGCAACGGCCTGCTCGATCATAAGGAATCCGCCCGCTTCATGGCGTGGTTACAAGCATCGCCGATGCATGTGGAGGAGTATCTGCGCATTGCCGCGCTCGCGCCGGATCTTGAGACGGCGGCAAAAACCAACAAGACCCCCCGCGATACCTTGCTCGCGCGCGCGCGCGGCGAGCCGAATGGTATTGTGAGCATCGATCGGGCAAGTTTTGGACAAGTGCCTGCATTGGTTCGGCGGCGCCGCTCGCCGGTCTCGTCGCTGGCCGCAGCGGCGACACTCGCGGTGGTGGCGGTCACCACGGTCTGGTCGATGCGAGATGGCGAGCGGTTCGGGTTGCCGCGGACCTACTCCACCGTGCGCGGCGAGCAGCGTACTCAGAGGCTGCCGGATGGCTCTGTTCTGCATCTGAATACCGATTCCGCGGTTACCGTGCGCTACTCGCGCACTGAGCGCCTGGCGATTCTTGATCGCGGACAGGCTCTATTCGAGGTCACGCACCAGGATAAGCGGCGGTTGCGCGTGCAGACGGATCGGGCCGGCGTCATCGCGGTCGGAACGCAGTTTGACGTTTACCGAAAGCCGGGCACAACGACGGTCACCGTTGTTGAGGGCTCCATCGAGGTCTACCGCGGCGGGACCCCGCCGCCCGCCGGTGGCGAGCCCTCAGTGCGCCTCGATATCGGTGATCAGCTCGATGTCGGCGATCGGATCGGAGTACGGCGACATGTCGATGCCCATGCAGCGGTCGCCTGGTTGCACAGGCAGATCGCCTTTCAGGAGGAGCCCCTCGGTGAGGTCGCCGCCGAATTCAATCGCTACGGCCCGGTTACCGTGGAAATCAAGGACGAGTCCCTGCGCGCGCTGCCGATCAGCGGTATTGTCGATGCGTATGATACCGACTCCTTCGCCACTTATCTCGCGACGCTCCAGGGGGTCATCGTGCAGAGAACCCCGACGCAGATTCGTGTGCTGACCCGAGAATCACTGGAGCCACCCGCGACCGCGCGCTAGACTCTTAAGCCACTTAGCAAGTGGAAAGGGTCGATGGAATGACGCTCACCGAGGATGCTTTCGTCGTTGCTGCGGCCCGCTAGCCGTGCCTGCGGATCGGCGCGAGCCCATCTCGCGGTGCCCGGGCGCCGATGGATCGCCTGCTGCCTGCTCGGGATCCTCTCAAGTATCTGGGCCTGGGCCGCCGGCATCGCGCAATCAACACGCCCGTTATCTGCGCCTATCGGGGCACAGCCATTGGCTCAAGCCTTGATCGAGTTCGCGCATCAGACCGGGCTGCAGCTGCTTTACGAGTCGAAGCTCGCAGCGCAGCGCCAGTCTCATGAGGCAGTGCGGGGCTTGTCGCCAGCCGATGCACTAACCGAGATGCTGGAGGGAACGGGGCTAAACTTCCAATTTCTCAATCCCAAGACCGTCCGCATTTATAAACCCCCGGCCGTTGCTCCCGCCGTTCAGCCGACTGTGACCGAGGTGCCGAAGCCGCGCGCGGAACCGCCGGCGCATCGGGCTGATGCGCTTTACGAGATACTCGTGACGGGCACGCGGCCCGAGGAACATCGCAGCGACTTCGAAGACGTCCAGAACGTTCCCGCATCGGTGAGCGTTGTGAGTGGCGTGAGTCTGGAGGCAGAAAATGCGTTGCAGCTCTGGGACTATTCCGCGAATCTCCCAGGGGTCAACGTTATCGGCGGCGGGATGCCGGGTGCTTCCGGGGTTGCAATCCGTGGTGTTGCCCCACTGGTCCTGGCCACCTCGGTGGCATTTTACCTCGACGACGTGCCGATTGGTGCGAGCGGACGCTCGGGATATGCAGGGGGCACAGCGCTCGATCTTTTGCCCTATGACCTCGAGCGGCTCGAGGTACAGCGCGGGCCCCAGGGCACGTTTGGCGGCGCCGGCGCAGAGATCGGTTCGATCAAGTACGTGCTCAATCAGCCGGACGCAGGTGGGTTTGAGGCCCGTCTCGGCGCGGACGTGAGCACGATTCACGGGGCCTCCGAGCCAGGGAAGTCCGTCCGAGGCATGGCAAACGCTCCCCTCATTGACGGCCTGCTCGCGATACGCGCCACAGCCTATGACAGCTACACTCCGGGCTACATCGACAACGCGCGTTTCGGAGCCAAAGATATCAATGTGCTACGACAGGACGGCGGGCGGGTTGCGGCGCTGTGGCGACCCGCTGAGTCGCTGTCGCTGAGCGTCATGGCGTTCTACAGCCGGATCGAACAGGCCTCACCATCCGAGATATTGTCTCCCAATGTCGTCAACGTGCCAGACACCGGCGATGCCTACATCGTAAAGGGAGTGGGATCCTATGGCGACTTGAGTGATGGCCTTGCGTTCTTGTCGCCCTTTAAAAAAACCCTCGATTCCTACTCGGCGACACTGCGTTGGAACCCCGGTTTCGCCGATTTCATGTCGGTCACGGGTTGGTCGCGAAACCACGAGCACTACGTGCAAGATGATACCCCTATCGATGGCAGCTACTTCCCGGTGTTGAGCCGCGGAGCGGTCCCTGCGGGCCTCGCGGAATCAGAGCAGGACGTATATCTGGACAAGCTATCCGAGGAGCTGCGATTCACCTCACATTCCGCTTCGCGGCTCGACTGGGTATTGGGCACGTTCTACACGCGCGAGCGCCTACGCAATCAGACTGTCGAGTACGCCTTTGATGGCTCCTACCAGCCCATAGCGGCGTTCGCTCCGTATCTGAGTCTTGTGAACCGACCGTCATCGTTCAGAGAAATCGCGGCGTTCGGAGATGTGACATGGAAGTTCAGCAATCAGTTTGACGTCGCAGCCGGATTTCGCTTGGCTGACGACACCCAGCACTACGCAGATTTCTCTGCGGGACCTGCTAATCCGCCACAATTCGCCACCCAGGGCTTGGGGGGTAGTCCGATCACCTGGATGACGACGGCGAGGTATCGTATTGTGCCGGCGGTCATGCTGTACGGTCGCGTGGCGACTGGTAGCCAACCGAATTCCCTCCTGGTTCCGCTGTCTGGCCTTCCAGATTCGCAAAATGGGGAGACCGTCACTAATTATGAAACCGGCGTGAAAACTCAATTCCTCGAGCGTCGTGCACTTATCGATCTTACGCTTTTTCGTCTTGATCGGGCTCGAACGCTAACTACCGTGTACCAATCCGGTGTCTTTTACGCCGCGGCAGGCGGAGGAGACGCTACTGCGCAGGGCCTGGAGCTCACCAGTTCATACACGCCGCTTCAGGGACTGACGTTCGGATATAACGCGGCCTATACGCAGTGCGCATTCACCAGAGTCAGCCCCGCGGCTCAATATCAATTGACCGGCTTTCAGTTGGAGAATGTCCCGACGTGGGACATGTCGATGACCGTCAACTATGAGTGGACTCTCCCGAATCTATGGCATGCCCGCGCGGGCGGCGACTTTCGTTCCGTCGGGCGAGAGTGGGCCGGATACGTTCAAAGTCGTTCACTCGGCGGATATCCCACAACCGAGCTGCCCTCGTACACCGTGCTTGATCTCAATGCCGGCATTGCAAAGGGTCGATTGTCCGTGAAACTCCACGCGCGGAATTTGGCCGATAAGCGCGCTTATTTGAACAGCCTCGTCATAGTCAACGACTACAACAAGCCAGTGCAGGTCGATAACTATGTCCTGCAACCGAGAACCGTCGGCATCGGTTTCGACTTCACGTTCTGAGATCTAGGCCCAACAGTCGTGTCACCAGGTGCCATTTCGAAATGACAAACTGTAAAGACGCCAAGCTCGGCTTCAACCCGCGGCTTCCAGATAGGGTCGCATCACGTTCGACACGCGGCAGACCTTCGCGAAACGCCACAGCGCATCGGCGCCGCGCGGATGCTGCTTGAGGTAATCCTTCAGCGCCTCCACGGCGATCTCAGCTCCGATCTTGTTGCGGTACTTGAAGCAATCGGCCACGGTCTTAGCCGGCGAATAAATGCGCACCGGCACCCCGTCGATCTTGTGCGTTTCCACGCCCTCTGTCAGCGCTGCGCCGGAGAAATAGACCGTTCGCACCGGAAATGGCGTGCTCCGAGGCCTCCAGGCGTGGACGCCGAGCGCAATCCAAACTTCCGGAGGGGCTTGGGTCGTCAGTCGATGGAACTTGAGCGCGCTGAGCAGGCATACGGTGCTCTTGGGAACCACCATCGCGACCTCGGCCAGGCTCCGCTGCGCCGACAGGGGCGCGTCCGGATGGGCGTAGAGGCCGCGCGCCACGCGCACCAGGGCGCCCCGATCCGCGAGTCGCTGCACGTACTCCCGCGGCAGGCCGAGCCGAGCCAGGTCGCGCGGGCGCGCAACGCCGAGGCGCCTCACCGCTTCGAGTGTTTTTCTTTCGAGGGCATCTTTCATGGCTCGGCCCATGTCTCAATTACTAGGTATTTAATCATATCTACCTAGGAATTGAAACAATCCTCGATCACCGCTTTAGGACGGCGACGGATCGAAATGGACGAGGGCGAACACCTCGAAAGGACGCCGCATCATCGCAGAGATTTTCCGTACAATTTCCGTACAGAGAACACGATCAGGAGCGCAAGTGATTGATTTGATGTGGGACGGCTGGGACTCGAACCCAGGACCAAAGCCTTAAAAGGGCCTTGCTCTACCAACTGAGCTACCGTCCCGCAGTAGCCGAACATTATAGCTAATATTTTTTTGTCCCAGGATCATTTGTCCCAGGATCATTTGTCCCAGGATCATTTGTCCCAGGATCATTTGTCCCAGGATCATTTGTCCCCAGGATCCGGCGCCCCAGGATCCGGCGGCGGGGCCTGCCGCCCGCGACCTCGCGATTTCAACAGTATCGCGTCGGGTCCGCCAGCCCCGCGGCCGCAAATCCCGCCGCCCGCAATCGACACGAGTCGCAGCGCCCGCACGCCAGTCCCTCGCCGTTCGCCTGGTAGCAGGACACGGTCATCGAATAATCCACGCCGAGCCCGACGCCGGCGCGCACGATATCCGCCTTCGACATCTCGAGAAGCGGTGCATGGATCTCGAAACGCCCGCCCTCGACACCCGCCTTGGTCGCGAGCTTGGCGAGATTCTCGAACGCCGCGATGAACTCCGGGCGGCAATCCGGGTAGCCCGAATAATCCACCGCGTTCACGCCGATGAAGATGTCCCGGGCGCCGATCACCTCCGCCCAGCCGAGCGCGAGCGCGAGCATCATGGTGTTGCGCGCGGGAACGTAGGTGATTGGAATGCCGGAGCTCGGCGTCTCGGGGACCGCGAGCGACCAATCGGTGAGCGCCGATCCGCCGATCCCTGCGAGATCCACGCGCAGCACGCGATGCTCGCGCGCGCCCAGGGCCGCCGCGACGCGCGCCGCCGCGCGAAGCTCCGCGCCATGCCGCTGGCCGTAATCGACGCTGAGTGCGTATGCCTCGAATCCCGCGGCGCGCGCCATCGCGAGGGAGGTCGCCGAGTCGAGACCGCCGGACAGCAGCACGACGGCGGACTTCACGGCGCGGCGCTCATTTTCCGGGTACATCGCCCCACAACACCTTGTGAAGCTGCAGCTGAAAGCGCACCGGCAGCCGGTCTGCCAGTATCCACTCGGCGAGCGCCGTCGGAGAGACCTGCATATAGCTCGGCGAAAAGAGCACCTGGCAGCGCTCGGTGAGCCAATGTCCGTGCAGATACGCCTTGCTCCACTCGTAGTCCTCGCGCGAACAGATCACGAACTTCACCTGATCGTGCGGCGTCAGCCACGCGAAATTCTCCTCGAGGTTGCGCGCCGATTCGCCGGACCCGGGTGTCTTCACGTCGACCACCCGGGAAACCCGCGCGTCGATGCCGGCGATGCGCATCGCGCCGCTCGTCTCGAGCGATACCCGGTACCCCGACTCGCATAAGCGGGTGAGAAGCGCGGGGCAATTCGGCTGCGCCAGCGGCTCGCCGCCGGTCACACACACATGGTTCGCGTCGAAACTCTCGACGGTTTCGAGGATGGAGTCGATGTCCCGCCATTCACCCTCGTGAAAGGCATAGGCTGTATCGCAGTATTGGCAGCGCAGCGGACATCCAGTGAGCCGCACGAACACCGTTCGAAACCCGACCGAATCGGCCTCGCCCTGCAGCGAATGAAATATCTCATTGATGCGCAGCCGGTCGCGCTTCGTGTGTACTTCACTCAATGCCGCTCCACGGTCTCAGTGGTTCTCGGACGCCATCTTCTCCAGGCGCTGCGCCGCCAGACGGCCCGCCGGGGTATCGCCATAGGTCGTCTGGACCTGCACCAGGGCGTCCTTCGCCGCCTTGAATTGCTTGAGCTCGTAGTCGCAATAACCGACTTTGAGCAATGCGTCCGGCACCTTGCGCGACTGCGGGTACTTGTCGATTACCTTCTGGAAAGCCGCCAACGCCTCCGGAAACGATCGGTTCACGTAATAGGCCTCGCCCAGCCAGTACTGGGCGTTGTCCGCGAGCAGGCTCGCGGGGTAGGTGCCCAGAAACGATTGAAAAGCCTGAATCGCCTGATCGTACTGGTTGCTCTTGAGCAGCGCGAAGGCCGCCTGATAGCTCACGCTGTCGGCCGCACCCGCTCCGCTCGCGGGTGGGCCACCTCCCGCCGCCCCCTCTCCCGCCGCAGCGCCCGACCCGCCGGCGGAGGGCAACGTGCTCCCCGGCGGTCCGGCCTGCGACGCGCCGCCCGCAGCCGGCGCCGATCCGGCCGAGGCGCCCGTCCGCGACTCGAGCGCCTTGAGACGCTGATCCAGATCCGCATACAGATCCCGCTGTTGTTTGCGGCTGGTGTCGAGCCCGTGATTGAGCACGTCGATGTCGTTGTGCATCGAACGCAGATCCGCCTGCAGGGTGCCCATCTGGTTCGAGATATCGAGCAGACTGTTGTTCGACACCACGCGCTCGATCCGCGTCAATCGCGTATCGAGATCGTTGAGCTTGATCTGCACCGGATCTTCCTCCGGACTGGTCGCGCAGCCGGCAAGTGCCAGCGCGGCTGCGAACGCCGAAGCGAGTGCCGTTGCGCGCGCCCTCATCACGGCGCGTAGACGAGTTCCACTCGCCGATTCTTGGACCAGGCCGACTCGTCGTCGCCTTCGACCGCGGGCCGTTCGGCGCCGAAGCTCACGGTGGTGAGCTGATTTTCGGATGCGCCCTGCAGCATCAAGGCCCGCCGCACCGCCTGCGCGCGCCGCTCGCCGAGGCCGATGTTGTACTCACGCGTGCCACGCTCGTCGGTATTGCCCTCGAGCTTCAGCTTGGCGCCCGGATGCGCAGTGAGATACTGGGCATTGGCTGTGACGATGCCCGCAAATTCAGGCTTGATGTCGGATTTGTCGAAGTCGAAATAAATAATCCGGCTCTCGGCCGGCCCTGCGGGCCCGGCGCCGCCCTGAGCGCCCCCCATCCCGTTCGAATCCCCGCCAAGAGGCGTCGCGGAGGTGGACGCTCCCTCGCCGTTTGGATTGGCCGAGCCCGCGACCTGACTGCCCGCAATCGGGGGTTCGACGGTCGTGTTCTTCTTGGGGCAGCCCGCGAGGAGCGCGGCTCCCGCGAACAAACAGGCGATCGACACTATTTTTTTCATTGAATATTCCATCCGATTGCTGCTGGAGAGATTGAACCCAGGCGGGATATTATGAACTTAGTTGAGCAATTCATCGACTGAACCGTCGCATCGGCGTCAGAAAGGCGACCACGCGGGCTCCTGCACTTCGCCCTCGCTCGACACCAATTTTTCCTGGACGCGGCCGTCCGAGCTCGTCATCGCGAGCACGCCGCGCCCGTGATCGCGGCTCGCATAGATGATCATGGCGCCGTTCGGCGCATAGCTCGGCGAGACGTCGAACTGGCCCTTGGTGAGAATCTGCACGTCCCCCCTGCCGTTCAGGTCCATGACGGCGATTCGGTATGCACCGTCTTGCTGCGTGACGAATGCGAGCTGCGATTCATCCGGCGAGAGCCGCGGCCGAGCGTTGTAATTGCCCTGGAAGGTCAGCCTGCGGGGGTGATCGCCCGGATGAATTCCCACCCGGTAGATCTGCGGGCCGCCCGCCCGATCGGATGTGAAGTAGATGCTTTGGCCGTCCCTGGACCACTCGGGTTCGGTGTCGATGCCGGGGTCGTCGGTGAGGCGCGTGAGCTCGTTGGTGGTCAAGTCCAGCAGATAAACGTCCAGATTTCCGTCGCGGGTCGAGAGCGTGAGTGCCAGCTTCTTGCCGTCCGGCGAAAACGCCGGCGCCTGATTCACACCGGCCTTCGCGGAGACGCGGCGCCGCTCCCCCGTCTTCAGGTATTGCACGTACACCGAAGGCAGCCGATCCTCGAACGAGACGTAAGCCAGGTTTTGCCCGTCAGGCGACCACGCGGGCGACATCAACGGCTCGTTCGACTGCATCACGATATGCGGATTCTCGCCGTCGGAGTCGGCGACGATAAGCCGGTAGTTGCGGTGCGGAAGCGACCCCAGTACCGACACATACGCGATGCGCGTCGCAAACGCGCCGCGGATGCCCAAGATCTTGTCGAACACCATGTCCGCGATTTGATGGCCCGCCAGCCGCAGGCCGGCGCGGTTCGCGCTGATCTGATAGCCGAGCAGGCGTTGCCGGGTGAGCACGTTGTAAAGCTCGAAATTGATGGTGTAGCGGTCCGGCCCCTGAGGCAGCATTTGACCCACCACGATGTAGTCGTTGCCCAGACGCCGCCAGTCGTCGAAGCCGATCCCGGCGCCGACATGCGGCTGTTCCACCATGTCCTTTCGATCCATGGTCTTGAACCGCCCGCTCCGCGCAAGATCGCTGCTCACGACCGTGGCGGCATCGATCGAGGCATCTGCCGAATCCGCCGCCAGGAACGGCACGACCGCGATCGGCACCGCGTTGTCCTGGCCGCGGGTAACCTCCACCACGAACTCCGCGCGGCCGCTTTGTGAGAGCAGACACGCAAGCGATGCGGCAGCGGCGAGGAGCGTTTTATTCATCGGGTTTGAACCTGAATGCAAAGTTACGTTGAAACAGCGCCGGATCCGGCGGATCCGGCAACGGAGAGGCTCGATATACGGCGTTCTCGATCGACTGGCGCACCGCTGCGTCCCCGTTGCATTGAGTCACCTTTGCGCTCGTGACTTCGCCTCCGGGCACCTGCGTGACCTCGACCAGACAGTCGACGCCGACCCTGGCCGAGGGCGGCTTGATCCACGCATTCTGGATTCTATTGCGAAGGCTCGCCACATAGCGATCCTTGAGCGGACTTGCCTCGACGGCGGATACGTGCTCCTCCTCGCCCAACTCCTTATGCAGGTCATCCGCCGCCGCCTTGGCCTCCGCAGCAGCCTTCGCATCGGCAGCGGCTTTGGCGGCAGCTTTGGCGTCCGCGGCAGCTTTGGCCTCCGCAGCAGCCTTTGCGTCCGCCACCTGCCTGGCTTGCGCGGCTTTCCTGGCATCGTCCGCGGCACGGGCGGCCTGCGCGGCGGATGCGGCGGCTTTGGCCTGTTCCGCCTCCTTTGCCGCGCTTGCGGCCGCCCTCGCCTCTTCGGCAGCCCTCGCCTCTGCGTGGGCCTGTTCGGCCGATTTCGCCTGCTGCTCGGCCTGGGCTTCGGCGGCCGCCTTCTGAGCCGCCGCCTGCGCCTCGGCCGCGGCACGCGCTGCGGCCGCCTGCTCCGCCGAACGGTCGGCCTTGGCTTGCTGAGCGGCATGCAAAATCCGTGAATCGACTACGGTGGCATTGACCGGCACGGACGACATGCTGACCGGAGCATGCGAGGACGGCATCACGGCCATGAGCACCAGCGCCGCCACGATCCCTCCGTGCAGCAGCACCGAGAAAAACACCGGGCCGGAGTTTTCGCGCAGGAACCCTGGCATCACCGCGCCCCGTCGCCGGCCTGTCGCGGTACTCCCTGCACCCGCGGGGCGGGCCGCTCCGGATCGGTCAACAGGCCCACCTTGTCCGCGCCTGCCCGCTGCAGTACCACCATGGCGTGTGCCACCACGCCATAGGGTACCGTGGTGTCGGCCTTCACCAGCACGGGAGTTTCCCGGTCGCGCCGCAGGAGCGCCGCCGTGCGTGCGCTCACCGTGCTCTCCAAGGCTGGCTTGTCCTGATTCGGGCCAAAGTTGATGTACAGCTGCCCGCGTGCATCGATGGTGATGATCAGCGGCTCATGTTTCTGCAGGAACGCGGGATCGATGGGCTTCGCGCCGGCGGTCGGCAGGTCCACCTTGATGCCCTCCTTCAGAAGCGGCGCCGTGATCATGAAAATGATGAGCAGCACCAGCATCACGTCGATGTAGGGAACGACGTTGATCTCCCCCATCAGTTTACGGCGTCGCAGCGGTGCGGCCATGAAGTATCAGCTCTGCGCCCGTGCCGATCCGTGGCGTTGCAGGATGGTTGAAAACTCTTCGACGAAAGTATCGAAACGAAGTTCCAGGCGGCTCACCTGGTCGGCGAAGCGGTTGTAGGCGATCACGGCCGGGATGGCCGCGAACAGGCCGATGGCGGTGGTGATCAGCGCCTCGGCGATCCCGGGAGCCACGGCCGCCAGCGTGGCCTGCTGCACGTTCCCGAGGTTGTGAAACGCGCTCATGATCCCCCAGACGGTGCCGAACAAGCCCACGTACGGGCTGGTGGAACCGACGGTCGCGAGCGTCGCGAGATTCCGCTCCAAGCGCTCCATCTCGCGCATCTGCGCCACGCGCATCGAGCGCCGCGCCCCCTCGAGCAACAGGTCGGCCGCCGTGCCCAGCTGGCGCAGTCGGCTGAATTCGCCGAAGCCGGACTCGAAGATGCTCTGCAGGCCGGTGCCGGCCCGCCCCTTGGTCTCGATGTTGCGGTAGAGGGTGGCCAGATCGCCGCCCGACCAGAATTGGGTGTCGAACTGATCGGCGCCGCGGCGCGAACGGGAGATTTCCTGGCGTTTGCGAAAAATAATCGCCCAAGACACGAGCGATGCCAACAACAAAAGGCCGACCACGACCTGAACGATCGGGCTCGCATCGAGCACCATGGTCCAGACCGACAGATCATTGGGCATTACGCCACTCCATGAACAGATCCTTTGGGATGGGCCGTGCCTTCATCGTGCTCGCGTCGAGGCAGGCGACGCGGGCGGTAGCGTCGATGAGCTGCACGTCGCCGCGCCGAATGGTTTGCTTGAATACGATTGTCGCACCGGTGAGCTTCCTCAGCTCGGCGGTGACGATAACTTCATCATGCAGCACCGCCGGCCGCAGATAATCCACATTGACGTTGACGACTACGAACTGCAGTCCGCGCTCGGCGCGCAGCCGCACTTGATCCACGCCCAGGGCGCGAAGCCATTCGGTCCGGCAGCGCTCCATGAATTTGAGGTAATTCGCGTAATACACCACACCGCCCCCATCCGTGTCCTCCCAATAGACGGTGACGGGAAACTCGAATGAGGTGGCCGAGCTCACCGGCATCAGACGGGATCCCGGAAGAGCGGCAGATTCAGGTCGCGCTCACCGGACGGTGGCTTCAGGCCGAAATGCAGGTAAGCCGCACGTGTGGCGACACGGCCTCGCGCGGTTCGCATGAGGAAGCCCTGCTGGATGAGGAAAGGCTCGATGACATCCTCGATCGTGCCGCGCTCCTCGCTCATGGCCGCCGCGAGACTGTCGACGCCGACCGGGCCGCCCTCGAATTTCTCGATCACCGTCAGCAGCAACTTACGGTCCAGCGTGTCGAAGCCCTGCGGGTCGACCTCCAGCATATCGAGAGCCGCCAGCGCCACGGTGCCTGAAATGATGCCGCCGGCCCTGACCTCGGCGAAATCGCGCACCCTGCGCAGCAGCCGATTGGCGATGCGCGGCGTGCCGCGCGAGCGTTCGGCGATGCGCGTCGCACCGTCCGGCTGGAGCTTGAGCTTCAGAATGGAAGCGCTGCGCACGACGATCTTGGTGAGGTCCGCGGTATTGTAGAACTCCAGGCGTTGCACGATGCCGAAGCGGTCGCGCAGCGGCGAGGTCAACAAGCCTGCGCGCGTCGTGGCGCCGACCAGCGTGAAGGGCGGCAGATCGAGTTTGATGGAACGCGCGCCGGGCCCCTCCCCGATCATCAGATCGAGCTGCGAATCCTCCATGGCGGGATACAGGACTTCCTCCACCACCGGACTCAAACGGTGAATTTCGTCCACGAACAGCACGTCCCGGGGCTCGAGATTGGTCAGCAGCGCCGCCAAGTCGCCCGGCCGCTCCAGAACCGGGCCCGACGTCTGGCGCAAATTGACCTTGAGCTCGTTGGCGATGATGTGCGCCAGGGTGGTCTTGCCGAGGCCCGGCGGCCCGAAAATCAGCACATGATCCAACGCTTCGCCGCGCATACGCGCCGCCTGGATCGAGATGTCGAGCAGCTCGATGACCTTGGGCTGCCCGACGTAGTCTGCGATGCTCTTCGGCCGCACGGCGCGGTCGACGTTCTCGTCCTCGGGCGCTGCGGCCGCCGCGATGATTCGATCCGGTTCTATGCCCATGCGCGACCTTATGCCTTTGCCGCCGACTTGAGCGCGCGGCGGATCAATTCCGTCGTCGAAAGCCCGGGCTCCTCCGCGGCCTTCAACAGGCGCGTGACCTCGGGCGGTTTATAGCCGAGTGCGATCAGAGCGGCGAAAGCCTCGCCCTGCGGGCTCAACGCGGACGCGCCGGCCGGCGCTGCGCCGTCCATCGCCGAAGCCGGAGCGGCGAACTTCTGAACGCTGTCGCGCATCTCGATGATCACCCGTTCCGCGGTCTTGCGGCCGATGCCCGGGATCCGGGTCAGCATCGCCGCGTCCTCCGCCTCCACGATGCGCAGGAAGTCCTCGACGCTCGACCCCGACAGAATTCCCAGGGCGATCTTCGGACCGACGCCGGATATCTTGAGCAGACCCCGGAACAAGCGCCGCTCGCTGTCCGTACCGAAGCCGAACAGAATATGGGCATCCTCGCGCACGACCAGGTGCGTGAACAAGGCGACCGGCTCGCCCACCGAGGGCAGACCGTAGAAGGTCGACATCGGCGCTTCGAGCTCGTACCCCACACCGTTCACGTCCACCATCAGGGCGGGCGGTTGCTTCAGCGCGAGCCGGCCCCTGAGAAAGCCGATCATCCGCGGCTCGCCGCGAGCTTGACCGCGGCTTGGGCGACGGAACTCTTGACCCGGCCCCGAAGCGCATGGCAGACCGCGGCCGCCAGTGCATCGGCCGCATCCGAGGCCACCCGACCCTCGAGCTTGAGCATACTGCGCATCATGAGCTGCACCTGCGCCTTCTCTGCACTGCCGGACCCGACCACCGCCTGTTTGATCTGGCGTGTCGCGTACTCGAACACCCCCGCATTGGCATCGATGGTGCCGCAGATTGCAGCACCGCGGGCCTGGCCGAGCTTCAATGCGCTGTCGGGATTGCGGTTGACGAACACCCGTTCGATGGCGATCTCGGAGGGCCGGTATTGCGCCACGATGCTTCGAACGCAGGAGAAGATCTCGCACAGGCGCGCGGCGAACTCGCCGTTCGGCGTGCGTATCACGCCGCTTGCCACGTAGGTGAGCCTTGCGCCGAGCACGTCCACCACGCCAAAGCCGGTGCATTGCGAGCCGGGATCGATGCCGAGCACCCGGACGGTCGCGGCTTTAAGCGCCAAGCGTCTCGCCCGCGGCGTTCTGGGTGGCGGTCATGGTCGTTGACATGGCCGAGTATGATACCGGCAATGGGCGGCCAAACCCACCCGAGACGGCCCAGGACGATGTAAACGACCGATGGAAACCACCATTCCAACCCCGACCGCGAGCGCGCGGCTCGAAGCCGGCTTCGCGGCCGTGCGTTCGATGGATGTTTCGCAGGCCGCGGAGCCTCAGCGCCGGGCCGCGCTCGAGGTGGCGGAGATCGTACGCACGCTCGACGCCGACGAGAGCGTGGTGCTGGCCGCGATGCTGCAGCCGTTGCTCGACCAGAAGCTCCTCGACCGAGATGCCGCCGAACGCCGCTTCGGCGAGGCAGCGGTGCAGCTCGCCCGCGCGCTGAGCCAGCTGGGGCGTTTCGGCCTGCCGGCCGACTGGACGCCGGACCAGGGGCTCGAGAGTTCCCAGGCCGAAGCGCTTCGCAAGATGCTGGTCGCCGTGGTGGGGGATGTACGCCTGGTCGTGGTCAAGCTCGCGGAACAGCTGCAGCGCATGCGCGCGGCGAAGGCACTCGACGCGATGCAGCGGCGCAAGCTCGCGGTCGAGACCCGCGAGGTGTACGCGCCGCTCGCGAATCGGCTGGGCGTCTGGCAGGTGAAATGGGAATTGGAGGACCTGGCCTTTCGATATCTTCAGCCGGCCGACTATCGGCACATCGCGGCGGCACTGAAGGTGCGCCGCTCGGAGCGCGAGCACTACATCGAGGAGCTGAAGAACCTGCTGCAGCGCGAATTGCTCGCCGCCGGCATCGAAGCGCAGATCGACGGCCGTCCGAAGCATATCTACAGCATCTGGCGCAAGATGCAGATCAAGCGTCTGGTCTTCGATCAGATCATGGACATCCGCGCGGCGCGCGTTCTCGTCGGCTCGGTGGCGGACTGCTACGCCGCGCTCGGCGTCGTCCATTCGCTCTGGCCGTTCATCCCCGGCGAGTTCGACGATTACATCGCGACCCCGAAGGACAACCTGTACCGGTCGATTCATACCGCGGTGCTCGGACCGGGCAACCAGCCGGTGGAAATCCAGATCCGCACGCACGACATGCACGCCCATTCCGAGCGCGGCGTGGCGGCGCATTGGCGCTACAAGGAAGGAGGCCGCTCCGATCAGGCCTATGAACGCAAGATCAACCAGCTGCGTGCGCTGCTTGCACCCGAGAATCAGGGCAGTCCGCACGATTTTCTGGACCGCATGCGCATCGAGCTGTTTCAGGATCGCGTTTACGTGCTGTCGCCCAAGGGCGAAATCGTCGACGTGCCGGTCGGCGGTACGCCGCTCGACTTCGCCTACCAGGTGCACACGGATCTCGGCCATCGCACGCGCGGCGCCAAGATCAACGGGCGCATGGTCGGACTCGATTACCCGCTGAAGAACGGCGAGACCGTGGAGATCATCGCGGCGAAGACACCGCAGCCCTCGCGCGATTGGCTGTCGCCGCAATCGGGCTATCTCGCGAGCCTGCGCAATCGCAACAAGGTGAAGGCCTGGTTCCGCAAACAGGATGAATCCCAAAACAAGGTCGAGGGGCGCGCCATGCTGGAGCGCGAAATCCAGCGCCTGGGGGTGAACGTTCCGCCGATGCCCGAGCTGCTGGCGGAGCTCAAGATGTCGAGCGCCGGGGATCTGCATGCGGCGATGGGTTTGGGCGAGATCAGCGCGGCGCAAGTCGCCGGCGCCATTCAGCGTCTGTTGCACTCCCGCTCGGCGCGCCCGGAAGGTGCGCCAAGGCCGCGCGCCCCGGCGCCGCGCGAGCCGCAGGTCGAAATTCAGGGCGTCGGCGACCTGCTCTCGACGTATGCACGGTGCTGCAGACCGGTGCCGCCGGAGCCGATCGTGGGCTACATCACGGTCGGCCGCGGCGTGAGCATCCACAGCCAGAGCTGCGCCAATCTCGCGCGGCTCGCCATCAAGTCGCCCGCGCGCGTGCTGCCGGTCACCTGGGACGCCAAGGGTGGCAATGACTCGCACGGATCGTTCCCGGTCGACATCGAGGTTCAAGCCTTCGACCGGCGCGGCCTGGTCAGGGATGTGAGCGCCGCGCTCGCGGATGAGAAAATCAGCATACGCGCGATGACCACGGTGACCGACGCTCGCGATCACCTCGCGCGCATGCAGATCGGGATCGAGGTGGCGGATTTGCCCCAGCTTTCGCGCCTGCTCGCGAAGATCTCGAAGCTGCCCAACGTGGTGGGCGCGCGGCGCAGGAGGTAGCAGCCTAGCGGCCGGCCAGGTTGCTGGTTCGGCGGATGAAGGCCGCCACGTTGTCGTGCAGCATCTTGAGCGATTCATCCTTGGCGTACACCATGTGGCCGGAGTCGTAGAATTTGTACTCGATATTGGCCTGGAGCGAGGCGGGGATGGGCAGATGATGCATCTCGTAGATGCCCTGATAGAAAGGCGTCGCGAGATCGAAGTAGCCCGCGTGCAGCTGCACCTTGAGGTTCGGGTTGATCTTCATTGCGTTGGCGAGATCGGGCATCACGTTGGCGCCCTGTTCGGAGGGAACCGGGCCGTTCTGCCCCGGTTGCTGATGCTGAAAATTCCAGCTTCGAAAGATACCGATGCTTGGCTTGAAGATCTCCCCCTCGCCGTAGTGCAGATCCCTGCGCGCATAATCGTTGAACGCGGAAACGTACGCGGAGCTCAATGCCGCGGATTGCGGGTCGTAGTTCGCGCGCTGGCTCAGCGGATCGATGTCTGGCCCTGCGAAACGGGTATCGAGCCGCCCGGTGGTCATGCCGTCGCCGCTTTGCAGCGTTTGCCGGAACTCCCCGCCATCGATGCGCAGGTCCGCCTTGAGGATGTAGTCGACCGGAAGCCCGGTGTACTCGTGCAGCTTCTCGGCGATTGCGGCGCGTTCCGCAGCGGGAAGGTCCGATCCCGCCGCGAGCGCCCGCCCATAGTCCCCCATCGCGAAGTTTTCGACCTCCGTGAGGAACGCCGGGAGGTCGGCATGTTCGCCGGGCAGCTTGTGGTGATACCACGCCGTCGCCGCATAGGTGGGGAGCACCGTCTGATACGGCAGATCGACCCCGGGATTGCCCGTGGGGCGGTCGGGGCTCAAATCGAAATTGAGAATCTGCGAGAGCAGAATCACACCGTTGAAATCGATGGACCGCTCCGACTCCAGTTGATTGATCAGCACCGCCGAGCGCGGCGTACCGTAGCTCTCGCCGAACAGATACTTGGGCGAATTCCAGCGCCCGTACTTGGAGAGGAACTCGGAGATGAATTCGGCGAACGCATACGCGTCGGGATCGATGCCGAAGAACGCCTTGTCCTTGTCCTTGCCGGATATTCGGCTGAAGCCCGTGCCGGGCGCGTCGATGAACACGAGATCCGTCACATCGAGCAGGCTCGATGCGTTATTGACCAGTGAGTACGGCGCCGCAGGCGTGTGGGCGTCGGTCGCGGTGACGACGCGTCGCGGGCCGAACGCGCCCATGTGCAACCAGAGAGTCGCCGAGCCGGGACCGCCGTTGAAGAGGAAGGTTACGGGCCTCGGGCCGCCGCCGGTCTTGAAGTAGGCGACATAGAACATCGACGCCTCTGCGTTCGGGTTCTTGGAGTCGCCCTCGTTCGCGCCCTCCTTTTCGGTCTTCGGGTCGCGGGGCACATCGTCCCAGCCCTTGGGGTGAACGATCAGCGTGCCCGCAATTGCCTGGTAGGAGATCGACTGTCCGCCGACGTTCACCGTACCCGTGCTGGTCTTGGTCGCGGGCTTGAAGGGCTCGAATTTGCCGTCCGCCGGCCCGTCTTTTACGGCACTGTCGCCGCTTTTGTCAGCATCGCCCGCTGCCCTGTCGGCCGCGCCTGCCGCCATCGCCCAGCCCATCGCCGCCGCAAGCGCCAGCAACGCAGCACGCGAACGGCATTGTCGGCCTCGCCCATTCATGGATCCCCTCCTCGATATCCCCAAAGTCATCGGTTGATCGCGTCGATAGCCCTCTTGTCCGCCGCCAAAGCCGCCTCGTGGACCGCCTCGGAGAGTGTCGGGTGCGCATGGATGGTGCGCTGAATGTCCTCGGTGCTCGCGGAGTATTCCATGGCGAGTACGGCCTCCGCGATGAGTTCGCCCGCCAGCGGGCCGATCACGTGCACCCCCAAGACTTCATCGTCGTCCTTGGCTGACACCACCTTGGCCATCCCCTGGCCGGCTTCCATGGCGCGCGCGCGCCCGCTCGCCGCGAACGGGAAGACGCCCACTTTGTAGGGCCGGCCGGAGGCTTTGACCTGCTCCTCGGTTTGCCCGACCCAGGCGATTTCCGGTGCCGTATATATGACGGACGGAACCACCTTGTAATTCACGTCGCCATAGAGGCCGGCGATCAGATCCGCGGCCATGATGCCTTCCTCCTTGCCCTTGTGCGCCAGCATGGGACCGCGCACCACGTCACCCACCGCCCAGACGTTCGGAGCACCGGTCCGGCAATGCTCGTCCACCTGGATGAACCCGCGGGCATCGAGCGCGACCCCCGTGCCGTCGGCGAGCAGATCCTCGGTGAAGGGACGGCGCCCCACTGCGACCACCAGCTTGTCCACCGGCAGGGTATGCTCGCCCGCCGCATCCGCGTAGGTCACGTCGACCGCCGAACCCACCACCGCGGCGCGCGCCACCTTGGCGCCGAGCTTGATATCGAGGCCCTGCCTCTTGAAGTGCCGTTGCGCCTCCTTTGCAACGGCCTGATCGGCCATGGGCAGGAAATCCGGCAGGGCCTCGAGCATCGTGACCTCGCTCCCGAGGCGCCGCCAGACGCTGCCGAGCTCGAGGCCGATCACACCTGCGCCGATGACGCCGAGGCGCCGCGGCACGGCATCGAACTCGAGCGCATCCCACGAATCGACGATGTATTTGCCGTCATGCGCGACCGCGCTCAGGCGGATGGGAGTCGAGCCCGAGGCCAGAATCACGTGCCTTGCCGCCAGTGTCCTCTCCGACCCGTCGGATCCCCTGACCAGCACTTTGTTTCCCGGCAAAAGTCGGCCGTGCCCCTGGATGCCGACCACGCCGGCGGCCTTGAACAGCGCGCTGATTCCCCCAGTCATGGTCTTGACGATCGAAGCGCGGCGCTTTTGCATCTGCGCGAGATCGAGCTGGATGTCGCCCAGCTTGATGCCGTGGGTCCCAAACTCCTCGCTCGCGCGCACATACAGCTCCGAGGATTCGAGCAGCGCCTTCGAGGGTATGCAGCCGGCGTTCAGGCAAGTGCCGCCGAACGCGTAGCTCCCGTCGCGATTCCGCCATTCGTCCACGCACGCAACGGATAGCTTGTTCTGCGCGGCGCGAATGGCCGCGGGATATCCGGCGGGACCCGCACCGATCACGACGACATCGTATTGCTCGTTCATACGCCGAGCACCATGCGCGCCGGATCCTCGAGGCATTGCTTCACGGTCACCAGGAACTGCACCGCCTCCCGGCCGTCGATGATGCGGTGGTCGTAGGTCAAGGCGATGTACATCATCGGGCGGATCACGACCTGGCCATCGACGGCCACCGGTCGCTCCTGGATTTTGTGCATCCCCAGAATCGCGCTCTGAGGCGAGTTGACGATCGGCGTCGACAGGAGCGAGCCGAACACCCCGCCGTTGGTGATGGTGAAGGTGCCGCCGGTCAACTCCTCGATGGTGATCGAGCCCGCGCGGGCGCGCGCGGCAAAATTGCCGATCGACTTCTCGATGTCCGCAAAAGTGAGCCGGTCCGCGTCCCGCAGCACGGGGACGATCAGTCCGCGGTCCGTGGAGACCGCGACGCCGACATCGAAATATTCGTGATACACGATGTCGTTGCCTTCGACCGAGGCGTTCACCGACGGGAATTTCTTCAGCGCTTCGATGCAGGCCTTGGTGAAGAACGACATGAAGCCGAGCTTGATTCCGTGCTGTTTCTCGAACGAGTCCTTGTAGCGCGAGCGCAGCCCGTTCACGGCGTGCAGGTCGACCTCATTGAAGGAGGTCAACAGTGCCTGCGTCGCCTGCGCCTGCACCATGCGCTCGGCGATGCGCGCACGCAGGCGCGTCATCGGAACACGCTGGTCGACCCGTCCGTCGCGCCTGCCGGGCGCGGCCACCGACCCGGGCGCGGCCACCGGCTCGGGCGCGGGCGACACGGAAGGGGATGTCTCCTTGGCGGCGAGGAAATTCACCACGTCCGATTTCGATACCCGTCCATCGCGCCCGGCGCCCACCAGCGATTTAGGATCGAGCTTGTTCTCCTCCGCCACACGCTTGGCGGCGGGACTCAATTTGACGCCCGCATCGCCCCCCGGGGTCGCGGCGGCGGCCATGATGGCCGGCGCACTCGTGCCCGTGCCCGCACCGGTGCCCGCGCCGGGAACCGCTGCCGATTCCTCGATCAGCGCCAGCACCTGGCCGCTGGTGACGGTGGCGCCGTCCTTGAGCTTGATTTCTGCGAGCACCCCGGCCGTCGGGGCCGGCACCTCGAGAACGACCTTGTCGGTCTCCAGATCGACGAGGTTCTCGTCGCGCGAGACGCTATCGCCGGGTCGTTTGTGCCATACGACCAAGGTGGCGTCCGCCACCGACTCCGGCAGCTGCGGCACCCGCACTTCGATTGTCATGAACCCGTCCTAGTGTGAGTCGCCGGGAGGCGCATCGTCTGTCGCGAGGTTTCTTCCGGCGGAACGCCCTGCAGAGCGGCCGTCACCAAATTTTTCTGTTGTTGTTCATGCAAAGCGGAAATGCCGGTCGCCGGGGCAGCAGCTCCGCCGCGGCCGGCATAGAGGAGCTCATCCTTCGGACCGAGCGGGGCCTGGAGCCGGTGGCGAATCTGATACCAGCCGCCCTGATTCTGGGGCTCCTCCTGGCACCAGACGATCTCGCGTGCATTCTCGTACTTGCGCAAGATCGCCTGGTACTCATCCGAGGGAAAGGGATACATCTGCTCGAGACGCACGATCGCGACGGCATGGATCTTCGCGTCACGTCGCGCCTTCAACAGATCGAAATAGACTTTGCCGCTGCAAAGCACGACCCGGGCAACTGCCGACGCATTGGGTTCGTCGACATCGTCGATCATGGTCTTGAAGCCTCCCGCCGCGAGTTCCTCCAGTCGCGATACCGACAGCGGGTGACGCAGCAAACTCTTCGGGGTCATGATGATCAGCGGCTTTCGCAGCGGCCGCACCATCTGACGGCGCAACATGTGAAACATCTGCGCGGGGGTCGAGGGGACGCACACCTGGATATTGTATTCGGCGCAGAGCTGCAGAAAACGCTCCAGCCGGGCCGAGGAATGTTCCGGCCCCTGACCCTCGTAGCCGTGCGGCAGGAACAGCGTGAGCCCGGACAGCCGCCCCCATTTGGCTTCGCCCGAGCTGATGAACTGGTCGATGATGACCTGGGCGCCGTTCGCGAAGTCGCCGAACTGTCCCTCCCAAATCGTCAGGCAATTGGGTGCCGTGGTGGAAAATCCATACTCAAACCCCATCACCGCCTCTTCGGAGAGCACAGAGTCGGTGACCGTGAACGTCGGCTGGGCGGTCGCGAGGTGTTGCAACGGAACATAGGTCTTGCCCGTAGTCTGATCGTGCAGAACCGCGTGGCGGTGGAAGAACGTGCCGCGGCCGCTATCCTGGCCCGTGAGCCGCACCGGATAGCCCTCCTGGAGCAGACTCGCATAGGCAAGATTCTCCGCGCACCCCCAATCGAGGGCGAGCTCGCCCGCCACCATGCGCTCGCGCGCCTGCATGATGGCGAGCACCCGCGGCTGCAGGGTCCAATCGGCCGGATAGGCGGTGATCGCCTTGCCGAGCGCCCGCAATCTCGGCATCTCGACCGCTGTCTTCACCGGCTCCGACCAATCGGCGCCGAGATATTCGCTCCAATCGACGGTGTATTTGTGGCCGATGAGACCGAGCGCGGCGCGCGCCTGCGGTTTGCCCTGATCGAGGCCGTTGCGATATTGATCCATCATCGCCGCGGCCTCCGCCGCGGACAGCACGCCCTGCGCTGCGAGCTTGTCCGCGTAAAGCTGACGCGCGGTGGGTTTCTTGCGGATGACGTGATACATCAACGGCTGCGTTGCCGCCGGCTCGTCCGCCTCGTTGTGGCCGTGCCGGCGATAGCACACCAGATCGATGACCACGTCCTTGTGGAACTTGCGCCGATAGGCGAGCGCGAATTGCGTGACGAAGCAGACTGCTTCGGGATCGTCGGCGTTGACATGGAATATCGGCGCCTCGACCATCTTCGCGACATCCGAGCAATACAGGGTCGAGCGCGCGTCGCGCGGATCGGAAGTGGTGAAACCAACCTGGTTGTTGATGATGATGTGAACGGAGCCGCCGGTATAGAACCCGCGAGCCTGCGACAGCTGCAGCGTCTCCATGACCACGCCCTGCCCTGCAAAGGCGGCATCGCCGTGGATCTGCACCGCGAGAACTTTGTCTCCCTTCACGTCGCCGCGGCGTTCCTGCCGCGCCCGTACCGAGCCCTCCACCACGGGATTCACCACCTCGAGGTGCGAGGGATTGAACGCGAGGGCGACGTGAACGTTGCCGGCCGGAGTCTTGAGGTCCGCCGAGAATCCCTTGTGGTACTTGACGTCGCCCGAGCCCCGCAGCGTCTGCAGATCGTACTGGCCCTCGAATTCGCTGAACAAGTCCTTGGGCGACTTGCCGAGCAGATTCACCAGTACGTTCAGGCGTCCCCGATGGGCCATGCCGATGACCGTCTCCTCGATGCCGGCGCGGCCCTCCTGCTGCACGAGCTCATCGAGCAGCGGCATGAGGCTGTCGCCTCCCTCGAGCGAGAAGCGCTTTTGCCCGACGTACTTGGTGTGCAGATAGCGTTCCAGCCCTTCGGCGGCCGTGAGCTGCCAGAGGATGTTCTTTTTCTCCTCGGCGGTGAAGCGATGTTGGATACGCTCGGCCTGGAAATTATCCTGCAGCCACAACCGCTCCTCGGTATCCGAGACATGCGCGAATTCGGCGCCGATGGTGTCGCAATAGATGTACTTGAGTGTGGCGAGGATGTCGTGCAGCTTGCTGCGGGCCGGCAGCGCCGCGGTGCGGCTGCCCGTGAAGAATTCGGTGGACAGGTCGGCGTCCGACAGACCGAAATACTTCGCATCGAGGATGTAAGGCATGGCGCGCGGCGACAAGCCCAACGGGTCGAGGTTCGCGATCAAGTGCCCACGGTTCGCATAGACCTGGATCAGGCGCGACACCGCCGCCTGTTTGGCGCTGGCCGCTCCGGCGGGTTCGCCGCCCGGTGCTGCCGGAACATACGTGGCCGGACGCTGCAGTTGCGCCGTCAGGCGCTCCCGTATCTGCCGGTGAGTCCCTGCGGCGCCGGCGGGCGCAGCGCCCGAAAGCCCCGCGAAGTAGCGTGCCCAGCCCGGCTCGACGGCGCCAGGGTCCTTCAGGAATCGTTCATACAGATCTTCGACGAAATCGGCGTTTCCACCATACAGGGCCGTGGTGGCGAATTGCTCGGCCAGTGAGTCGCTCATGGGTCCTTCGGAAGGGGTGCAAAACCTTAATTACATCAAGGTGATGAGCAGGAAAGTAGAACAAAAAATCAGACGCGCAGTTTAGCCCAAGGTGGCGCAATAGGGAATGCGAGGCAGGCGGACAAATTTACAGGATGTAGGCGTCCGCAATCTGCCGAAGCATCCCGACCTCGTGCCGGATCAGCAGCAGATAGGCCAATAAGATGCAATACAAGATCACCTCGACCCGCAGCACCCGCATGAACCGGTAGCCCGCCAAGAGCACCATCAGCGCGACACAAACCCCCGTGATCGCCATCTTGAGGCTCGCAAACACGGCGGCATTGCCGCCCACGAACAGTGCCATGAAGGGATTGACCTCGACAGCACCCATGGACAGCAGCCTCAAGGTCAAGAATGCGTCCACCACGCTCAATATCAAGATGCTGACCGAGACCGCCCAGAGGTGCGTGGCATGCCAGTCGAGCACGTGAAAACGCCCATCCGTGAGACGCCGCGCGGGACGCCGCCGGCGCGGGCGGATGCTGCCATACAACAAGGACCACCAGATGCGCCGGCGCCGGTCCGGCCGGCTTCTGCGATCCCGCGCCGCCGGACTTCCCTCCCCATGGGGGGCGGCAAAACCGTCGGGGCTCGGCGGGACGAAGCTCATCCAGGCACTATCCCGATATCGAGGGCGGTTCGGCAGGCGATGCGTCATAATCCCCCCCGCTACGGCGCAATTTTTCTCGCCGTGGCCCGGGCCGACCATAACACGGTGAGGTCACGCTGCGCTCACCATCTGCGCCATGAAGTCGCCGACGGCCATGCCCGCGAGAGCGGTGCGGTCGGCGAACATCCTTCTGATGGATTCCGTTTGCTTGGGGCCGAAATGCGCCCCGACACTCGCCTCGAATTTCTTGACCAGCACCGGCATGCCTTCGGCTCGGCGCCTGCGATGGCCGATGGGGTAGTCGACTTGAATGCGCGGGCTTACGGTTCCGTCATCGAAGTGCACCTGCACCGCGTTCCCGATGTAGCGCTTGTCGGCGGCGTAGTACTCCTGCGTGAAGACCGCGTTCTCGCGAACTTCCGTCTTGGCGCGCAGTGCGTCGACCCGGGGGTCGCGCGCGATTTCATCTTCGTAGTCCGCCGCGGTGAGCCTGCCGAACAGCAGGGGAATCGCGACCATGTATTGGATGCAATGATCACGGTCGGCGGGATTCGCCAGCGGCCCCGTCTTGTCGATGATGCGCACCCCGGGCTCCTGCGTCTCGATGCTCACCCGGCTCACCCGGTCGAGCCGATCGCGGACCTCGGGGTGCAGAGTCATCGCCGCCTCCACCGCGGTCTGAGCATGAAACTCCGCCGGAAACGAAATTTTGAAGAGGATGTTCTCCATCACGTAACTGCCGAACTGCTGCGGCAGCGCAAGGGCTTTGCCCTTGAACAGCACGTCCTGAAAGCCCCAACTCTTGGCGCTCAGCGCGGACGGATAGCCCATTTCCCCCTTGAGCGCGAACAGCGCATGACGAACCGCCCGACTGGTCGCGTCACCGGCCGCCCAGCTCTTGCGCGAGCCGGTATTGGGCGCGTGCCGGTAGGTGCGCAGCGCCCCGCCGTCGATCCAGGCATTCGATACGGCGTTGATGATCTGATCGCGGGTACCGCCGAGCATCGCCGTGACCACTGCGGTGGATGCCACGCGCACCAGCAAAACGTGATCGAGACCCACCCGATTGAAGCTGTTCTCCAGGGCGAGCACCCCCTGGATCTCGTGAGCCTTGATCATGGCGGTGAGGACGTCGTGTACGCGCAGCCGTCGGCCGCTGCGCGACAGGTAATCCGCCGTCGCGAGGATCCCGCCCAGATTGTCGGACGGGTGGCCCCACTCGGCCGCGAGCCAGGTGTCGTTGAAATCGAGCCAGCGGATCATCGCACCGATGTTGAAGGCCGCATTGATCGGATCGAGCTCATAAGACGTGCCGGGCACTCGCGCGCCGCCCTTGAGGGTCGCTCCCGGAACCACCGGTCCGAGCAGTTTGGTGCAGGCTGGATATTTCAGCGCCTGGAATCCGCACGCCAATGTGTCCATCAGGCAGTAGGCGGCCGTCTCGTAGGCAAGATCGCTCCTGATCTCGTAGCTCAACGCATAGTCGGCGATCGCCGCCAGCAGATGATCGGGAGCCGGTCGCTCGGCGGACTTGATATCGTGTGACATGAAATGCCTTGTGGGTGTGCTTGAGTCCGCGGATCGGCGCCCCGCTCAGGGACGCTGGTCCAACGGCTTGAATTGGAGATTCTCCGGACCCGTGTAATTCGCGCTCGGCCGGATGATCTTGCCGTCGATGCGCTGTTCGATGATGTGCGCCGCCCAGCCGGAAGTGCGGCTGATCACGAACAATGGCGTGAACATCGCGGTCGGCACGCTCATCAGATGGTAGGACACCGCCGAATACCAATCCAGGTTCGGGAACATGTTCTTGGCGCTCTTCATGACCGTCTCGATGCGCTCGGCGATGCGGTAGCCCTTCAAATCTCCGGCGGCCTCGGCGAGCGTACGCGCGACCTCCTTGATGATCTGGTTGCGGGGATCGGCGATGGTGTACACGGGATGTCCGAAACCGATGATGACCTCCTTGGCGGCGATCCGGCGCTTGATGTCGAATTCCGCCTCATCCGGGGAGCCATAGCGCTGCTGGATCTCGAAAGCCACTTCGTTCGCACCGCCATGCTTGGGGCCGCGCAGCGCGCCGATGGCCCCGGCGACGCACGAATAGATGTCGGAGCCCGTGCCGGCGATGACCCTGGCGGTGAAGGTCGACGCGTTGAATTCGTGCTCCGCGTACAGATTGAGCGATGTATGCATGGCGCGAACCCAGGTCGCAGGGGGCTGTTTCGCGTGCAGCAGATGCAGAAAATGCGCGCCGATGGAATCGTCGTCGGTCTCGAGCTCGATGCGCTTTGCGCCGTTGGCGAAGTGATGCCAGTAGCAAAGCATCGAGCCCAGCGAGGCGAGCAGCCGATCCGCAATGTCGCGCGCCCCTTCGATGGAATGGCCTTCGGCCTCCGGCTTCACGCATCCCAGCGCAGACACTCCGGTCCGCAGCACGTCCATCGGGTGGCAGGATGCGGGCAATTGCTCGAGGATCGACAGCACCGCTCTGGTCGGCACGCGCAAACCCATGAGCTTGGCTTTGTATGCAGCGAGCTCGACGCGATTCGGAAGCTTTTCGTGCACCAGCAGATGAGCGATCTCCTCGAACTCGCATTGCGTGGCGATATCGAGGATGTCGTAGCCGCGGTAATGCAAATCGTTGCCGCTTCTTCCCACCGTACAAAGCGCTGTGTTGCCTGCGGGGACACCGGACAAGGCCACCGATTTTTTCGGCTTGAGTCCCGTCGGCGATGGGCTCGCCGGAGCCTGGGTCTCGTTCATTTCTGTTTCCCCTCCCGGAACAACTCGTCCAGTTTGGCCTCGTAGGAGTGATAATCGAGATATTTGTAGAGATCGGTCCGGCTCTGCATCCGATCGATGACGTTCTTCTGGGTTCCGTCGCGGCGAATGGCCTCGTAGGTCGCGAGCGCGGCCGCGTTCATTGCGCGATACGCGGAACAGCAATAAAGCACCACGTCGACCCCCGCGGACGCGAGCTCCTCGCGCGAGTACAGCGGCGTATGTCCGAATTCCGTGATGTTGGCGAGGATGGGCACCCTGACGGCCTCCTTGAAGCGGCGATACATCGAAAGCTCGGTCATGGCCTCGGGAAAGACCATGTCGGCGCCGGCCTCGACGCAGGCAACCGCGCGCTCGATCGCCCGGTCGATGCCCTCGACCGCCAATGCATCCGTTCGCGCCATCACGACGAAGCTCGGGTCGGTGCGGGCGTCGACTGCCGCTTTCACGCGATCGACCATCTCCTCCCGGTTGACCACTTCTTTTCCGGGACGGTGACCGCAGCGCTTGGCCTGCACCTGGTCCTCGATGTGCAGGCCGCCGGCACCGAACTTGATGAACGACTTGACGGTGCGCGCGATGTTGAACGCGCCGCCCCAGCCCGTGTCCGCGTCCACCAGCAGCGGCAGCGGGCAGGCATCGGTGATGCGGCGGATGTCGGTCAGCACGTCATCCATGGTGCTGATTCCGAGATCGGGGACGCCGAGAGAGTTCGCAGCGACTCCGCCGCCCGAGAGGTACAGCACCTTGAAACCCGAGGCCGCGGCCAAGCGTGCCGTATACGCATTGATTGCCCCCACGACTTGCAGCGGATGCTCCTGCGCGACCGCGGCGCGCAATCGCGCTCCAGGGGACGTAGCGGACGGGATGCTGTTCGGTATTGCCATGGTGCCCAATTCCTACAGGAGTGAAACTATAGAGGCATTAGCGCGTGGATCGGGTGACAAAACCGATCAAATCCGCTGAGCGATTTTGCAACACACCATGCTCCCGGACGAGATCCGGCCCGCCAGCGCGGCGTCACGGTTGCTGACCGCGTCGAAATTCCCCGGGAGAGGCGCCGGTCCATTTTTGAAATGCACGATGGAATGCGCTGCGCTCGGAAAAGCCCAATTCCAGGGCAATGTCCACCACGCTTCGATCCGAGTCGCTCAGATAGCTGATCGCGAGGTCGCGACGAAGCTGATCCTTGATTCCCTGGTAGGTGGCGCCCTCCTCGTGCAGACGCCGGCGCAGGGTCGCGGCAGTCATGTTCAATTCCGCGGCGAGGGTGTCGAAATCGGGCACCTCGCCCGGGAGACGCTGCCGCAAGCGGCGGCGGATGCGCGCGCTCGCGCTGCTGCCGTTCTTGTATTTGGTCACGATATTCTCGGGCGCAGTGCGCAGGAATTCCTTGATGGTGCGCTCGTCCTGCACCACGGGAAGACCCAGATAGCTGGCGTCGAAGGCGATGCCGGTGAAGGGAGCATCGAAGCAGAGATCGTTCGAGAACATCACCCGATATTCGTCGCTGTGCGAAGGCTTCGGGTAGCAGAACTGCGCTCGCAGGATCGGAATCCTTCGCCCGACCAGCCAGCAAGCGACGCCATGCAGCAGAAGCAGCAGCACCTCGTGGCCGAACACGCGGTGGGATTTACCCGGGCCCAGCTCGGAGAGCACGATGGCCGCTTCGCCATCATCGCACTCCAGCGATCCGGCGATGTCGTCGAGGATCAGTCCATAGAAGCGCAGGCTCCGTTCCAGCGCGTGACCCAGCGTCCGGCAGCTCAGCACGGAATGACACAACATGGCGAAACTGCCCGACTTCATCCGCCGCGAGTCCTGGCCGAAAAACTCATCGTCCAGCGTCAGGGCGATGAGCCGCCACAATTTTCCATAGTGCTCGGCCGACACCCGCGCATGCGGGCTTTGCAGCAGTGTGGGAGACAATCCCACCGCGATCAACAGCTCACCCGGGTCCATGTGCCGGGCGCGGACCGCCTCGAGCGCGGCGGCAACGAAACAGATGGCGACCGTACCCGGCTCCGGCCGGCCGGAGTGGGCAGGGTGTCCCGGATGGCGCTCGATCGATGGATCCCGCATGCGGGCGGTAGTTTACGCGATGCGGAGGGCCTAATATATGGATGTCCAGACCCCGAGCCGCTGGGCTCGGGGCCGTTACGTCAATCGGAAGGGGAATTTTCATGACCAGCACCGTCGCGGCACTCGATCCGCAGGCACCTACCGTCAAAATGCTGCTCGACGGCAAGTTCGTCGACTCGAAGTCAGGCGAATGGCACGACGTGGTGAATCCGGCGACGCAGCAGGTGCTGGCGCAGGTGCCATTCGCGACCGACGCCGAGATCGAGGCGGCGGTGGCCTCTGCCAAGGCGGCGTTCAAGAGCTGGAAGAACACGCCGATCGCGGCGCGTGCGCGCATCATGCTGAAGCTGCAGGCGCTGGTGCGCGAAAACATGAGCCGCATCGCGCAGACGCTCTCCGCGGAACAAGGCAAGACCCTCGCCGACGCGGAGGGCGACGTGTTTCGGGGCCTGGAAGTCGTGGAGCACGCCTGCTCGATCGGCACGCTGCAGCTCGGCGAGTTCGCCGAAAACGTGGCGGGCGGCGTCGATACCTATACCATGCGCCAGCCCATCGGCGTGTGCGTCGGCATATCGCCGTTCAATTTCCCGGCGATGATTCCGCTATGGATGTTTCCGATGGCGATCGTGTGCGGCAACACCTTCGTGCTCAAGCCCTCGGAACAGGACCCGATGACGCCCATGCTGCTTGCCGAGCTCGTGCTGCAGGCCGGCGTCCCGCCGGGCGTGCTCAACATCGTCCATGGCGGCAGGCGTTCGGTCGAGGCGCTGTGTGCACACCGCGACGTAGCGGCGGTATCGTTCGTCGGGTCGACGACCGTCGGTACGCTGGTTTACAACCTGGCCTCTCAGCACGGCAAACGCGTGCAATGCATGATGGGCGCCAAGAATCACGCCGTGGTCATGCCCGATGCCAACAAGGATCACGCCCTCAACGCCCTGGTGGGCGCCACCTTCGGTGCGGCCGGGCAGCGCTGCATGGCGACTTCGGTGACCGTGCTGGTCGGCGAGGCAAAAAGCTGGATTCCGGACATCGTCGCGAGGGCCAAGACCTTGAAGGTGAGCGCGGGCACGGAAAAAGGTGCGGATCTCGGGCCGGTGGTCTCCAAGAGCGCCAAGAATCGCGTGCTCGGCCTCATCGATGACGGCATCAAGGAGGGCGCCAAGCTCGAGCTCGACGGCCGTTCCATCAGGGTGGCCGGGTTCGAGCAGGGCAACTTCATCGGCCCGACGATATTCTCGGGCGTCAAGCCCGGCATGAAGATTTACACCACGGAAATATTCGGTCCCGTGATGGCGGTCGTCTGCGTCAATTCGCTGGATGAGGCGATCGCACTGATCAACGACAATCCCATGGGCAATGGAACGGGAATCTTCACGCAAAGCGGCGCGGCCGCCCGCAAATTCCAAAGCGAGATCGATGTCGGCCAGGTCGGCATCAATGTACCGATCCCGGTACCCGTCCCCTTCTTCAGCTTCACCGGCTCGCGCGGCTCGAAGCTGGGCGATCTCGGGCCTTACGGCAAGCAGGCGGTGCAGTTCTACACACAGACCAAGACCATCACCTCGCGTTGGTTCGACGACGCCAGCGTGTCGAGCGGCGTCAATACCACCATCAGCCTGAAGTGAGAATCGAGGATACCGCCGCCGTCGTCACCGGCGGTGCTTCCGGACTCGGTCGGGCCGTCGCCGAACGGATCGTGGCGCGGGGCGGACGCGCCGTCATCCTCGACGTACAGGACGAGGCCGGTCACGCCGCCGCGCGCGGCATGGGTGCAACCTTCGTGAAATGCGACGTGGGTGCCGAGCCGGAAGTCAACGCGGCCATCGCGCGCGCGCGGCAGACGATGGGAGGCATCAACCTGTTGGTGAATTGCGCGGGGATCATCGGCGCGGGGAAGCTCCTCGGACGCGACGGGCCGATGGCCGGCGCATTTTTCGAGAAAGTGGTGCGCGTCAATCTCATCGGAACCTTCTTGTGCGACAAAGCCGCTGCCGCCGTGATGCGCGACAACCCGCCCAACGCGGACGGCGAGCGCGGAGTGCTGATTCACACCTCATCGGTCGCGGCTTACGAAGGACAGATCGGCCAGGTGGCCTATGCCGCGACCAAGGCGGGTATCGCCGGAATGACCTTACCCATCGCCCGCGAGCTCGCCGGGGCCGGCATCCGCTGTGTCTCGATTGCCCCCGGGATTTTCATGACCCCGATGCTCGCGGGCCTGTCCAAGGAAGTCCAGGATTCGCTCGGCGCCCAGGTACCCTTCCCGCCGCGCCTCGGCAAGCCCGAAGAGTTCGCCCAGCTGGTGCAATCCATCATCGAGATTCCGACCTTGAACGGCGAGGTCATCCGCCTGGACGGCGCCATCCGGATGCAGCCGCGCTAGTGGCCGCCGTCATCACGGCCGAGGACACGGCTCCCGGAGAACGAGAACTGCACCGCGGCATCGGCTCGCGGCAGCTCGGCATGATCGCGATCGGCGGCGCCATCGGCACCGGCCTGTTCTTCGCGAGCGGCAGCGCGATCTCGCAGGCCGGTCCGGGCGGCGCCATGCTCGCTTATGCGGTCATGGGCCTCGCCGTGTACTGCATGATGCAATCCTTGGGCGAAATGGCGACCCAGCTGCCGATTCGCGGCTCGTTCGAAACCTACGCCGAACGCTTCGTCGATCCTTCCCTGGGCTTCGCGGTCGGCTGGAATTATTGGTTCAGCTGGGCCATCACTTTGGCGGCCGAGCTCGTGGCCGGATCGCTGATCGTCAAATTCTGGTTTCCGCATTCCAACTCGACGTTCTGGGCCCTGGGATTCTTCGCCCTGCTGCTCGCGCTCAACCTGCTCTCCGTCAAGGCTTACGCCGAGGCCGAGTACTGGTTCTCCAGCATCAAAGTCGCCACGGTTCTGATCTTCCTGCTCGTCGGCGTGCTGATGATCGCGGGACTCTTCGGCGATCACAACGCGGGCTTCGGGAATTGGACCCTGGCGGACGCCAAGAGCGCCACCCGGGCGCCCTTTGTCGGCGGCCTCTCCTCCATGCTGTTGGTGTTTCTGGTGGCCGGCTTCGCGTTTCAGGGGACCGAGAGCGTGGGTCTCGCCGCCGCCGAAACCGACGATCCGCGCCGCAACGTGCCGAAGGCCATCAAGAGCGTGTTCTGGCGGATTCTCCTGTTCTACATCGGCTCCATCCTGGTCGTCGGCACGCTGATCAGCTATACCAATCCGAGCCTCCTGCACGGCGATGAAAGCCATGTGGCACTCTCCCCCTTCACCATGGTGTTCCAGCATTTGCCGCGCTTCGGCTTTTACGCCGCCAGCATCATGAATGCCGTCATCTTGTCGGCCGTCTTATCCTGCGGCAATTCCTCCATGTATGTCGCCTCGCGCATGTTGTACGCCATGGCGCACAGCGGCAAGGCACCGCGAATCTTCGGCCGGGTCAACGCCCGCGGCGTGCCGACCGCCGCCTTGCTCGTCACCGGCGCGGTCAGCGCGCTGGCTTTCTTCTCCACGTTCGTCGGCGATCAGAAAATCTACCAGGTTTTCTACAATGCATCGGGATTGAGCGGCTTTCTGATCTGGCTGGGCATCGCCATCTGTCATCTGCGCTTCCGCAAGGCCTGGGTGGCGCAGGGCAGGAGCCTCGACGAGTTGAAGTTCCGGGCGCGCTTTTTTCCCTACGGACCCTGGCTGGCGTTGACGCTGTTCGTCATCGTGCTGTTCGGCGCCAACATCGGCGTGTTCCAGGCACCGGTTTTTTCCTGGTTCGATTTCATCACCGGCTATCTGATGATTCCCGTATTCGTCGCGCTCTATCTCGGCCACAAATACTGGTGCAAGACCCGCCTGGTGCCGCTCCAGGAATGCGATTTCGAGATGAACTGACGACGGCGCGCGGGCTCACAGGAGGTTCCGTTTGATGATGCTCGGGGTCTCGCGGCGGAATATCTCCACGTCGCCCTTTTTGGCCACCACCCATTCCTTCAGATGAAACTCTTCGGCGGTGGCGGTCAGGTCACCGCCCACTTCGATGGTGCAGTCCCAATCGCCTCGCTGCCACCGATGCATGTGCTCCAATTCCATGCGGCAGCTGGTCGGGTCGCCTTCGGTGATCTCGATGATCCGTTTCGATGAAGTCGTGGTGGTCGTGCCCACCGCCGAAACGACGGTGGTGTTGGGTTGTGCCTCACTGTCATAGCGGATCCGTCCGTCGGCATCGCGGATCGGCATCTGCGCGCGGCTGGGCGCCGCGGCGAGCGGCGTCTTCACCCACTGCAGGCCGTTGGCATATCCCCCGCCGCCCGTTTTGGCCGCCTGCTCGGCATGGATCACCGGAATCGCGAACGCCGCTTCTTTGGGAGGGACGGGGCGCACCGGAAGCACGAGGTGCGAGGCGCCGAGCGCGATGTCGAGCGTCGCGATTTGCGGCGAGGGCCAGATCAGCGGCCATAAGCTCTCCGAGATCGCGGCCCGGATGCGATTTCCCTTCTTGAACCGATGGGCGATCAGGTACAGCGGCAGCTCGATATCGTAGAACTTTCCCGGCTGCAAGGCGGTCGGGTTCTCCATCGACTCGCGGCGCGTCAAATTGAGCACGTTGTAGCTCACGAGCCAGGATTTTCCGTCCGGCGTCACGTCGGTCAGGCGCACCGCGACCTGCGCGACCGGCACATCGGCGCTCACGCGGATCTTGGCAAGCGGATAGCCCAGGATTTCCAGATCACGATCGAGCGGCGCGGAATCGAACACCAGCGAGTTGCGGTCGTCCGGGCTTTGTTCGAACTCGGTCGGGCGCCCATAAACCCATTGCGGTTTGGTCAAGCCGACGATTTTGTCGCCGACATACTTGACGTGATCGCGAGATCTGGCGGTGCGCGCGAGCCGTCCGCCGCCCTCGAAGTACAGTTTCGAGTACGCGGTGCGCGGCGACGGCCAGACATCCTCGGCCACCCAGCGACCTGGCACCTCCGCCGGGAACGCCTCCGAATCCGCCTCGTACATCATGTAGACCCGGAGCATGGGCTCCTGCATGATTCCCGTGTCGACTCCTGCGAGCCATTGCTGCCACCAGCGCACTTCCTCGTAGGGCCAGTCGAGCCCCAGGGGCGTTGCAAGATTCGGAAAGATATGGCCCCAGGGGCCGATCAGACCCTTGCGCGGAACCGTCAGGTTCGCGAGCAGCTCGCCGATGATGCTTTCGTACGGATCGCCCCAGCCGTCGACCACGTAGACCGGGCAGGCGATGGCGGCATAGTCGGTGGCGATGGAGCCGCGCTTCCAGTAGGCATCGTAGGTCTGATGCGTCGACCAGGTCTTGAGGATCGCCGGCGTCGCTTCCAGGCGCTGTCGCCACATCGACTCCCACTGCGCGCCCACCAGTTGCGGATCCGGCGGCGCCGCCATGTCCGCCTTGAAAGCGGTGCCCCACCCCATGTTCTGCTCACCGTAGGCGCCGCCCATGTAATGGGCATCGTCGGTATAGCGGTCGACCACGCATCCCATGGGCATGATGGCCTTGAGCGCGGGGGGCCGCAGAGCGGCGATCTGCAGCGCATTGATGCCGCCCCAGGAGATGCCGCGGATTCCCACCGAGCCGTTCGACCAGGACTGCTTGGCGAGCCAGGCCACGATCTGCACGCCGTCGGACAACTCGGGAATGTCGTACTCGTCGACCATGACGCCTTCGGAGTTTCCCGTGCCCCGGATATCGACCCGCACGAAGGCGACCCCATAGGGGGCCAGGTTCTCGCCGGTCTTGTCGTCGCGCCATCGCAGATCGTCCCACAAACGATACGGGAGGTATTCGAACACCACCGGCACGGGGTGCGTGTCGGCGCCTTCCGGAATCCAGAATCGCGCCGCCAGACGTACGCCGTCCGGCATCGGAATCCATTCGTTCTCGACGACTTTGAACGGCCGCTTCGCCGGCAGGCTCCAGGCAGCGGCGGCCCTCGATCGGTCGCCGAACAGCGTGAGCGGAGCGCCGATGGCGGCGAGCGATGCCGACGCAGCGGTTCCCATCAGGATTTTGCGCCGGGAAATCGTCATCGAACTTCTCCCTCATCAAACCGCGAGCATGCGCCGCCGAGGGGCGGGCCGGCGGCCATCGCTACTACTTGACCTTGTCGCCAAATTTATACGAGAACCGCACGCCCAGCACCCGCGGCCGATTGGTCGTGGTGAGCGTCTGAAAGCTCGACGAGCTGATGTACAGCTGCCCGCGGGTGTCGGTCAGATTTTCCCCGAAAAACTCGACCGTCCAGGCATCCTTGGCGATGCCCGCCGCCGCATCGTAGGTGGTGTACGAAGAAAGCAGATAGTCGGGCGGCGCGAGCGTCCCGATGTCGATCACGTCGGCGTAGGAATGGTCGGTGAACTGCGCTCCGGCCTGTACGTGCCACCTATAGTCGCGCACCGGGGCTTCGTAGCGCAGACGCAGGTTGCCCTGGAATGGGGGTGCATCGGCCAACGGACTTCCAGCCCCGCGGGTCGGGAACAGCGAGATGACGGTGCCGTTGTCGATGAGGGAGGGCTCGTTGACTTGAACGCTGTGATTGAACGCAAACGAGGAATTGAGCGTGAGCGCGTTCGTGATCCGGTACTGAAGGTCGCCTTCCACGCCGCGCACCCGGTAGTTCGGACCATTGACGGTAAATCCCGAGTTACCGTAGAGCTCCGCATCGTAGATTTGCAGCTGGACGTTCCTCCATTCCTCGTCGTACACCGCGCCGTTGAATTGCAGCCGGTGATCGAACCATTGGGTCTTCCAGCCGATTTCGTAATTCTTCAGGGTATCGCTGTCATAGAAACGCGGCACGGAGAATTTACCGTACAGCGGCGAGGTGGGCGGTATCTGTCCGACGCCCTGGTTGAAGCCGCCGGGTCTGAAGCCTTCGGAATACGTGGCATACAGCATCACATCGTCCCATGGCTTCCAGCTGAGGTTTACCTTGCTCTTGTGGCCCGAATTGACCTGCGAGAAGTTGAACAAATCGAAGCTCGAGTTCGCAGGCGTGCAGGGGTTGATGTTGCGGCAGCCGTACACCGAATCCGATTGTCCGCTGTCGAAATTGTCGAAGTGGAAAAAGCGGGTTCCCGCCGTCAGAGTCAGAGAGTGGGGTATGAGGTCGAAGGCGACCTCGCCGAAGATGGCCTTTTGCTCATAGCCGCGCGTGATGTCGCTCAGGAACGCGGTTCCGGCGACTCGCGTGCTCGGGTCGAACACATCGACGCCGCCCCCGGAAATAGGCGTCAGCGGCGGAAAGCCCGCTTGGGGATCGTCATACAGGAAGTTTTGGGAGGTCTGGATCCGGTAGTCTTCCCAGAAAATCCCGCCGATCGCCCGTATGCGCTGATCGTCGGGCGAGCTCACCCGAAATTCGTGGCTCTGATGCGTATTTCTCTCGACGTTGTGCCAGGTGGCACTCGGTGAATAACAGATCGCCGTGGCACCCTTCGTGAACTGAGGTCCATTGCATTGATAGAAAGCGCCGAAGGGACCGCGGGCGTAGTTCGTATAATCGGCCGTCTGGTCCACGTTTCGGACCAGGTATCCCCCGGTGTACACCAGCTTGAGCGGACCCATGCGCCCATTCAAGGTCCAAGCGGTGTCCTCGAATTTGTCCAGGTCCTTCGACGGGTTGTACTGCTGCACGTCCAGATCGCCGAGCTGCGGATCGTACGCAAACACGCCGTCTGCCTCCATGCTCTGGTAGCTTTGCTGCACCAGAAGATTCCAATCATCGTTGAACTGATAAAGTCCGGAGGCTCTCACGCCTTTGTAAGTCAGCGGATTGAAGGCGTTGTTGACCAGATTTGCGTTCGACAAAGTGACGCTGCCTGGAGGCACGACGCCGCCGAAATAATAGGCGATCCCCCCATCGGTCGGCGAGCGGGCGAACGTCGCCGGCACGTTGTGAATGTAGCCGCCGCGCGAGTCATCGTAAATCACGGCGCGCAGCGCCAGGGTGCCGGGAATGACCGGAATATTGATCATGGCGACGCCCGAACCGCTGGGATCGCCGTGGGCTGTCGTCGAGTAGCTCGCATCGACCGACCCTTCGTCCACATCGAGCTTCGGCTTGTTGGTGATGTAGCGCACCGCGCCTGCTTGGGCGCCGGCACCATACAGAGTGCCTTGCGGACCCTCGAGCACCTCGATGCGCGCCAGATCCGCGGCGTAGACATCGAGGTTGCGTCCGGGGAGCTGTACCGACTGATCATCCAGGTAGATGGCGACGTTCGGGAACGTGCCGGTTCCACCGACCACCTGGCTGCCCTGGTGGGTGGCTGCGAGGCCTCGCATGTAGACCTCGTCCTGTCCCGGGGCCACACCCGCGGTCGACACGTTGGGCAGATATCGGACAAAATCATCCAGAGTCTGAACGTTGAGCTCGCTCAGGGTGTTGCCGGTCAGTGCGGTGATGGCAATCGGGACGTTTTGAAGATTCTCGCTGCGGCGCGTGGCGGTCACCACCACTTCCTCGAGCTCGTTGCTGGCGCTGGTTTGTGCAAATGCCGCACTCGCACCACTCAGTCCGAGCGCCATCGAGACCGCCCGCGAGAGCGGTCGGCGACGCAGTTGCATGCGCGATTGTTGCATCCGACACCCCCGGCTGTTTTTCTAGATCGACGGTTTCACTTTATCCGCTCGCGAGTTCCCTTACAACGCGTATGCGAATCGGCCGGCGCGTCATTATGGTGCGAATCGCAGCGCACACTGCGCCTCAAGCGTGCATCCGACTCCAGCGCTGGATCACGCCCTGGATCGCATCCAGCCCATCCGTCAATGCGGCCGGCCCCGGCTGCAGGATCAGCGGCGACTTGATCTCGTGCAATTCGCCGTCGCGCACCGCGGGCACCGCGTCCCAGCCCGGCCGCGCGGCGACGAGATTCGGGCGGAACCGCTTGCCGCACCACGATCCAAATATCACGTCGGGCGCGCGGCGCACCACCTCGATGGGATCGGCGAGTATCCGGTCCCTGCCGAGCGCGCACGCGGCGCGTTCCGGAAATACGTCATCGCCGCCCGCGATGCCGACGAGCTCGCTCACCCAGCGGATGCCCGTGATCTGCGGCTCGTCCCATTCCTCGAAATACACGCGCGGCCTTCGATTGAAGGTCGCCGCGTGGTTGCGCACCGACTCGATGTGCTCCTCGAGCCGGGACGCGTAACGCTCTGCCCGTTCGGACGCCCCAACCAGCGCACCGAGCCTCCTCACGTATCCGAGGATCCCCTCGACCGAGCGATGATTGCTGATCCACACCTCGACGCCCGCCTTGATCAGCGCCTGGGCGATCTCGGCTTGAATGTCCGAAAACCCGACCACGAAATCGGGCTCGAGCTCCAGGATGCGGTCAACCTTGGCGCTGGTGAACGCGGAGACTCGCGGCTTCTCGCGGCGCGCGCGGGCCGGCCGCACCGTGAACCCGGAAATGCCGACGATACGCCCCTCTTCACCGAGCGCGTACAGCACCTCGGTCGGCTCCTCGGTGAGGCACACGATGCGATGCGGATAACGGCGATCCATCGTCAGAGAACGCACTCCGCAAGCGCCGCCGCCGCCCCATGAACGATGGAGTGCGCGAGACCCGGGGCTTGGGAAAGCACATGGTGGGCGTAGAAAATTGCGGTTTCGATCTTGGCTCGATAGAAATTTTCGGGCAGCTTGGCCTCGCCTTCCCCCGCGAGGCGCTCGCTTGCGACGGCGGCCGACCGCAGCAGCTGCCAGCCGCCGGCGACGATGCCGAACAACTTCAAGATCGGGACGGCACCGACGGACACCTGTTTGAACTCGCTGCCGTACTGAGAGACGACGTATTCGACCGACCGCTCGAGCGCGCTCACCGCGTCGGAGAACACCGCCGCCGCCGCTACGAGGCTCGGTGTGCCTTGCAGGCTGCCGGGCAGCGCGCGCATTTCCGCGATCAACGTCTTGGCCGCGGTGCCGGCGTCGCGCGCCAGCTTGCGGCCGATCAGATCATTGGCCTGGATCGCAGTCGTGCCTTCGTAGATCGGCGTGATGCGCGAGTCCCGGAATTGCTGCGCCACACCGGTTTCTTCGATGAATCCCATTCCGCCGTGAACCTGTATGCCGAGCGATGAGACCTCGACGCTGGTCTCGGTACACCAGCCCTTGACGACGGGTATCAGCAGGTCGGCGACCGCCTGCTGCTTTCTGCGCTCCTCGGGATTCGGATGCAGGCGTGCGGCATCCAGAGAGAGGGCAGCCACGGAGGCTAGCGCGCGCATCGCCTCGGTCTGCGATTTCATGAGCATCAGCATGCGCCGCACGTCCGGGTGCCGCACGATCGCGACACGCCCCTTGGCACCCGGCTCCGTGCCCTGAACGCGTTCATTGGCGAAGGCGAGAGCGCTCTGGAAGGCGCGTTCGGACAAGCCGACGCCCTCGAGCCCCACGGCAAATCGCGCCGCGTTCATCATGATGAACATGTATTCGAGCCCGCGGTTCTCCTCGCCGACCAGCTCCCCGATGGCCCCGCCCTCAAGGCCGTACGCCAGAACGCAGGTGGGGCTCGCATGAATGCCGAGCTTGTGCTCGACCGAGAGGCAGCGGACGTCGTTGCGCTCACCGATCGAGCCGTCCGGATTCACCAGAAACTTCGGCACCACGAACAGCGAGATCCCCTTGACTCCCTCAGGCGCTCCGGGCGTGCGGGCGAGCACCATATGGATGATGTTGTCCGTGAGATCGTGCTCTCCGTAGGTGATGTAGATTTTTTGACCGAAAATCTTGTAGAGACCGTTTCCGGCAGGCTCGGCTCGCGTGCGCACCGCCGCGAGATCCGACCCCGCCTGCGGCTCGGTCAGGTTCATGGTGCCGGTCCACTCGCCGGATACCATTTTCGGGAGATAAGTCCCTTTCTGGAGCTCCGATCCACGCAGATCGATGGCTTCGATGGCCCCGCGCGTCAGCATGGGACAGAGCGTGAACGACATGTTGGCGCCGTTCCACATTTCCTCGACCAGCGCCGAGAGCACCCGGGGAAGGCCCTGCCCGCCGAATTCCCGCGGGCACGCGAGTGCGTTCCATCCACCCTCGACGAACGCGCCGTACGCATTCTTCCAGCCGGTGGCGGTGGACACCCGGGTGTCGTGCCAGCGAACGCCCTCGACATCGCCCGAGCGGTTCAGCGGTGAGAGCACGCCGCCCGCGAACTTCGCGGCTTCTTCGAGGATGGCCTCGGCGACATCCGGGGTCGCGTCCTCGGAGCCGGGGAGCTCGGCGATGAGGCTCCGATCGACCAGCTCGCCCAGCACGAACCGCATGTCATCGAGAGGCGCCTGATAATCCTGCATGGTCGTATCCTCGATCAGCTGTAACCATAGAAGCCGCGCCCGCTCTTGCGGCCGAGCAGCCCCGCCGCCACCATCTCGCGCAACAGCGGCGCCGGCCGGTATTTCGGATCCCCGAAATCCCGTTGAAAGACCTCCATCACGGACAGCAGGGTATCGAGCCCGACGAGGTCCGCCAGCGCGAGCGGCCCGATCGGGTGATTGCAGCCGAGCTTCATGCCCTCGTCGATGTCCACGGCGCTAGCGACACCATCTTGCAGTGCGAAAATCGCCTCGTTGATCATCGGGCACAGTACGCGGTTGACGGCGAAGCCCGGGGAGTTCTTCACGCTCACGGCGGTCTTGCCGACGTGGCGGATGAACTCGGCCGCCCGCGCCTGAGTCTCGTCGCTGGTCAAGAGACCCCGGATCAACTCCACCAGCGCCATGAGCGCCACGGGATTGAAAAAGTGCATGCCGATGAAACGGTCGGCACGGGACGTGGCCGCCGCGAGCGCCGTGATCGAGATCGACGAGGTGTTGGTCGCTAGGATCGCCTCCGGCCGCATGATCTCGTCGGCCTGCCTCATGATGTGCTGCTTCACCTCGAGATTCTCGGTCGCAGCCTCGATCACCAGATCCATCGTGCCGAGGTCCGAATAACGGGTGCTGCCGCGAATGCGGCCGAGCGTCGCGGCCCGATCCGCCGCACTCAGCTTTTCCTTCCTGACCAACCGATCGAGGCTCGTCCCGACGGCGGAGATTCCCCGTTCCACCGCGGCATCCGACACATCGATCATCACGACCTGTAATCCGGCAGCGGCGCTCACCTGTGCAATGCCGTTGCCCATGGTGCCGGCGCCGATCACGCCGATTTTCTTCAAAGCCTTCGTCATTGTCGCAGGTACTCCGTGGATCCGATGGCCGTGCGGCGCATCACATGTTGCGGCGGTACTTGCCGCCGACCTCGTACAACGTTCCCGTAATCTGCCCGAGCGAGCAGGCGCGCACCGCCTCCATGAGCACTTCGAACGTGTTGCCGTTTTCGATCACCGCGCGCCGCAGGCGCTCCAGCATCGCGGGCGCACCGGCGGCGTTTCGCGTCCGGAACCCATGCAGTCGCGCAAGCTGCGATTGCTTCTCCGCCTCGCTCGAACGAGCGAGCTCGATGCTCTCCGGCGCCGCCTCCGCGACCGGATTGCGGAACGTGTTGACGCCGATGATCGGAAGCGAGCCGTCATGCTTCTTGTGCTCGTAAAAAAGCGACTCGTCCTGGATCTTGCCGCGCTGGTAACCGGTTTCCATGGCTCCGAGCACCCCGCCGCGCGAGGCGATCGCGTCGAACTCGTTGAGGACCGCCTCCTCGACCAGGTCGGTCAGCTCGTCGATGATGAAGCTGCCCTGGTTCGGATTCTCGTTCTTGGCCAGACCCCACTCCCGGTTGATGATGAGCTGGATGGCCATGGCGCGGCGCACGCTTTCCTCGGTCGGCGTGGTCACCGCCTCGTCGTACGCATTGGTATGCAGGCTGTTGCAGTTGTCGTAGATCGCGCAGAGCGCCTGCAGCGAGGTGCGGATGTCGTTGAACGCCATCTCCTGTGCGTGCAGCGAACGCCCCGAAGTCTGTACGTGGTATTTGAGCTTCTGGCTGCGCTCGCTGGCTCCGTACCTGTTCTTCATGGCGACGGCCCAGATCCGTCGCGCCACGCGCCCGATCACCGAGTACTCCGGATCCATGCCGTTCGAGAAGAAGAACGACAGGTTCGAGGCGAAATCGTCGATGTGCATGCCGCGCGCCAGATAGGACTCGACGTACGTGAAGCCGTTTGCCAGCGTGAACGCGAGCTGGGAAATCGGATTCGCACCGGCCTCCGCGATGTGATAGCCGGAAATCGAGACGGAGTAGAAATTCTGAATGTGATTGTGGACGAAGTACTCCTGAATGTCGCCCATCATCTTCAGCGCGAATTCGGTCGAGAAAATGCAGGTGTTCTGACCCTGGTCCTCCTTCAATATATCGGCCTGCACCGTGCCCCGCACGGTCGACAGCGTCCACGCCCTGATCTTCTGCAGCTCGTCCTCCGTGGCCTCGCGTGAGTTCTGCGCCCGGAATTTGTCCACCTGCTGATCGATGGCCGTATTCATGAACATGGCCAGAAGGATTGGAGCAGGTCCGTTGATGGTCATCGAGACGGAGGTCGAGGGCGCACACAGATCGAAGCCCGAGTACAGAACCTCCATGTCGTCGAGGGTCGCTATCGAGACGCCCGAGTTCCCCACTTTGCCGTAGATGTCCGGACGCGGGTCCGGATCGGACCCGTAGAGGGTCACGGAATCGAACGCCGTGGACAGCCGGTGCGCCGGCATCCCCTCGGACACTCGTTTGAACCGCTGGTTGGTGCGGAATGCATCGCCCTCGCCGGCGAACATTCGCGTCGGATCCTCGCCCTCGCGCTTGAATGCGAACACGCCGGCGGTATACGGGAACGAGCCCGGGACGTTTTCTTTCATCAAAAACTTAAGGATCTCTCCGTCATCCTCGAAGCGCGGCAGCGACACCTTGCGCACCTTGGTGCCGGAAAGCGACTCGTGGACGAGCTTGGTGCGCAGTTCCTTGTCGCGGATCCGCACCACGTATTCGTCCGCGGCGTAAAGTTCGCGGGTCTTCGGCCATTGCTCCAGCAGTTTGACCGATTGAGAGCTCAGCTCCCCCGTCTTCGCCGAGATGAGTTCACCGAAATCGGCAACCGGCTTGCCGGCCCGCTCGAACAGGGTGCGGGCCGTTTCGAGGGACTGGCGCTCCCGTGCCGCGCGCGCCTGCGCGGCGATGTGACGGTGATACTCGCGAACCGACTCGGAAATCTCGGCGAGATAGCGCACGCGATCGGCGGGAACCACGGCGCGGCCGCGCGAGGAGGCTTTCACCGGGGTGCGGGGAAGTTTTCCCGGCTTGACCTTGAGGCCCTGCTCCTGCAGTCGCGGAAGCATCGCCTGGTAGAGCGCGGTGACTCCATCATCGTTGAAGCGCGAGGCCATGGTGCCGTATACCGGCATGGCATCCGGCGCCTGTTGAAAGTGACTCCGGTTGCGCTGGTACTGCTTGCGCACGTCCCGCAGCGCATCCTCGGCGCCCTTGCGGTCGAATTTATTGATGGCGACGAAGTCGGCGAAGTCGAGCATGTCGATCTTCTCCAGTTGGGAGGCCGCACCGAACTCCGGCGTCATGACGTAGAGCGAGGTGCCCACCAGCGGCACGATGCCCGACTCTCCCTGCCCGATACCGGAGGTCTCCACGACGATCAGGTCGAAGCCGCTCAACTTGCAGCAGGCGAGCACTTCCGGCAGCGCCGCGGACAGCTCGTTGCCGGTGTCGCGGGTTGCGAGCGATCGCATGAATATCTTGTCGGAGTCGATCGCGTTCATCCGGATGCGGTCGCCGAGCAAGGCGCCGCCGGTGCGCTTGCGGGAGGGATCGATCGAGATCACCGCAATGCGCAGCCGCTCGTCCTGATCGAGCCGCAGCCGGAGAATGAGCTCGTCGGTAAGCGAGGATTTGCCGGCTCCGCCGGTTCCCGTGATGCCGAGCACGGGCAGCTTGATCGGAGCCGCCGCCTGCAGGATCGCCTGGCGGCTGCGCGTCGAATACGCCCGGTTCTCCACCGCCGTGATGATGCGCGCGAGGCTGCGCCGATCGCCGGACTTCAAGGCCTCCGCGGCATGGGACTCGGCGGGCGCGAGCGCGGCAAGATCGTAGTCGCTGGAACGTATGACGTCATCGATCATGCCCTGCAGGCCGAGCGTTGCACCGTCTTGCGGCGAATAAATCCGTGTCACACCATAGGCGATGAGCTCGCGGATCTCCGCCGGCACGATCACCCCGCCACCCCCGCCGAACACCTTGATGTTTTCGCCGCCGTTCTGCCGAAGCAGATCGATCATGTACTTGAAGAACTCGATGTGGCCGCCCTGATAGGAGGTGACCGCAATCCCCTGGGCGTCCTCCTGCAGAGCCGCATCGACGATCTCGCGCACGGAACGGTTGTGCCCGAGGTGGATCACCTCGGCGCCCGAGGCCTGCATGATGCGGCGCATGATATTGACCGAGGCGTCGTGCCCGTCGAAGAGCGAGGTCGCGGTGACGAAGCGCACCTTGTTGCTCGGCCGATAGGGGGACGGCGTGGCGGCGTGAGAGACGGCGTTCAAGGGAGTGTCTCCTTGCGGGTACGCGGGCGCCGGGAAGGTTTCGCCGCGGCGCGCGGCGCGAGACCGACATTGAAGATGCGGATGAATGCCTCGGCAATATCCCCGGGCGTCATCGATTGATTCTCACGGTACCAATGGGCGACCCAGTTGAGCGCTCCCGCGAGGGCAAAGGAGGTCATCTTCAGATCCTGCGTTTGAATGGAACCATCGCGCCCGCCTTCTTCGAGCAACCGGCGGATCCCCTGATCGATCTCGGACTTGAGGCGCTTGATGTGCCACAAGGATGCGGGTGCGAGCCCCAGATCTTCGGCACGCACCATGCACCAGCCGTATTCCGAGGCGATCGCCTCGGCGTAATGGCGCATCATCCGATTCAGGTGCTCGAGGGCCGTGACGCCGGCCTCGCGGGGCCGCCGGAACGGCTCGAGCACCCGCTCGAGACCGGTCAAAATACATTCGAGGAGCAGTTGTTCCTTGTTCGCAACGTAATAGTAGATCGTGGGCTTGGTGACGTTCAGCGCGGCGGCGATTTCATCGATCGAGGTGTTGTGATAACCGCGGGCGTTGAAGGCCCGTGCGGCAGCGCGAATGACCGCTTCCCGCTTCACATCGCGGTTGCGCTGGGTGGTCTTTCGGACCGGCCAGGGCGAGACGAGGGCGGCGCCCTCGCCATCAGGCGCTGCTGCGCGGGATTTATACGCCGACCTCATCGAGCCTCACAATACCGCGCTTCGCGCAGTGATCGATCGCCGCGCGTCGCCTGGTGCTGCCGTATCCGCCATCCTACCAACCGGTAAATACTACTTCTAAGTAGATGTTACCGTCAAGTAGCAACCAGCACTGTCCCGCGGCGCCGCACGCTGGAACCCCCCGCGGCGCGGCGCGCTAGAACCGCGGGAGGCGCTTCTCGAGGAACGCGGCGATGCCTTCGCGCCCCTCCACGCTCGCGCCGCGCGCGGCAATCGAGCGGCTCTCCCGCCCCAAGTGAGTCTCCAGGCCGGGTTCGGCCTCTGCCAGCAGGCGCTTCACGCCGCCGAAGGCTGCGCTCGGGCCGCCCGCCAGACGGGCGGCCAGCGCGGCCGCCGTCCCGTCCACCAGCTCGTCGTCGACGACTTGGTTGACGAGCCCCCAGTCGAGCGCCTCCTCGGCGCTGAGCACCCGATTGGTCAGCAACAGCTCCATGGCGCGTTTGTAGCCCACGGCGCGCGGCAGCAGGAAGGTGCACCCCGCATCCGGCGTCAGGCCTACGCCGGTATAGGCCGGTGTGAACTTCGCGCTCCTGCCCGCAATGGCCAAATCCGCCGCGAGCACCAGACCGAGGCCCGCGCCGGCGGCGCTGCCCTTGACCGCCACGATCACCGGGGCGTCCATGCGCATGAGCAGGGCGAGGCCTGCGTGCAATGCAGTGGTGAGCTCGCCCAAGTAGGCGCAAAGATCGCCGCCCGAGGCCACCATCCCTTTGAGGTCCCCGCCGAAGCAGAAATTCCTGCCCTCGCCGGACATCAGCACGGCGCGGACCTGGGGGTCGGCTTGCAGCCCTTGCGCCGCCGCCAGAAACTCACGCCCGAACTGCAGGTTCATGGTATTCGCGACGTCCGCGCGCGTGAGCGTGAAGTGCGCCACGGCATCCCGAACCTCAACTCGAATGGCAGGTGCGAGTTGCGTCATGAGTGCTCCTCCACGCGGATCCCGAGCCAGGCGAGCGCGCTCACGATGGCGAAGCCCACGCCGATCAAGAACGCCGTATTCCAGGAATGCTGATCCGCGAGATAGCCGACGATGGGTAAACCGATGATGCCGCCCAGATTGCCCCCCGTGTTCATGATGCCGCACACCGCCATGGTATCGCCCCGCCCCACCGTCATCCCCGCTCCCCAGAATGCTCCTTCGCTGAGCTCGACGGCACCGAAGCAGCCCGCGAGCGCGGTAAGCGCCAGGTAAGCACTTGGCGCGTGGACCGCGACCAGCAAGAGCACCGCTGCGGCAGCCAGCGCGACGATGGGCAGTATACGGTAGCCCCACAGACTCCCGAAACGCTGCGCGAGCGCGCTGGTGATCACCCCGCCGAGTCCCGAGCCAAGCGCCGCCGCGAGCGGCGGCGCCACCGACAGCCAGCTGCTCTCGAGCGACGAGAAGTGGCGCTCCTCGATGAGATAGAGAAATACCCAGTTCGAAAGCAGGTAGAACGTGTAATTCATGCTCATGTACGAGATGAACAGCAGCATGACATTGCGGTCGGCCGCCAGAGCAAGCAGCTGCTTGACGCTGACCGAGGAGTGCGGCGGAGGCTGAGATCCGATCTGCGCAAGTTCGTGGGCAGAAACTGCCGGATGCTCGCGCGGCGTATTGCGGCCGTACCAGGCCCAGCACGCGATCAGGGCCACGGCCGGGAGGCTCGCCCACGCGAGGGCTTTCTGCCACCCGAGCCGATCCATGAGGTAGACGATGAGCGGCGGCGTCAATGCCGCGCCGAGCTGCAATCCGGCCGACTGCAGCCCTTGCACGAAGGCCCAACGCTTGGCAGGGAACCATGCTTCGAACACTCCGGCAGAGACGGGAAAAATGGCCCCTTGAGATAATCCGAGCACCAGCTGCACGCCGAGCAGCGCCGCGAACAATGCGGGGCCTGCGAACAAATCGGGGACCAACGGCGTCGCGAAGGTCGCCAGGAACGCGGTGATACCGATCACCACGAAGGTCAGTCTCGCGCCCAGCCGCTGGCCGATGATGCCGCCGGGCAGCTGGAAAATCGCGTACCCCAGCACGAACGCCTGCTCGATGTAGGAAATCTGCGAGTGGCTCAATCCGAGCGCCGGCATCATCGGTTCGGCTGCGACCGTGATGGTCTTTTGCTGGATATAGGCGAGAAATCCGAATCCGAACAGAAAACTGAAAATGCGCCACCGGATCGGGAACACGAGACTGCGCTGCGAATCGGAATCAGATTGCTGCTTCACGCTTTTGTCCGCTCCTCGAGCCAATCCAGACAGATCTGCAGGGCATCGACCAGCGAGCTCGACGATTTATCGGTGCCCGCCAGCGCGTCGCCGGCTGATCCCTGCTGCAACACCAGCCCGGGCAGACACACACCGATCAGCAGCGCGCGCGCGAAGCGCAGGCGGATCTGCTGCACGGCCGCATCGGCTGCCTTGCGCTCCTCGCCCGGCGACGAGCTCACCAGAAAGACCATCGATACGCTTCCCGGGACGGCCTCCGGCGGGGGAATTTGCTGGAGATCCTCGATGGACAGATGCCGCGCATCGAGTTGCTTGTCGCGCAAAATCCGCACCAGCAGCTCCGTCGCCAGGTCGTCGGACATCGAGCCCACGCTCACGCAGAGCATGATCGAGCCGGGCGGCACGGCGAGGGGTCCCTGCCAGCGGCCGATCAGCTGCTCGCGCTGTTGACGAAGCTGCCGCCCGGCGTTCATTTGATCCAGCATCGACACCGAATGACGCCGGCGCGTGAAACCGCGCCGCCCGCCGCTGATGGCTGCGATGACGCTGACGATGGTCTGGCGAACCTTGAGCTGTTGTTCGCGACTGATCGTCCGGCGCTCCAGATCGAAGGCCGCAAGGCGCAGGGCCGGCAACAGCACGAAATCGCCGTAGGCCGCCAGCGAATCGTGCTTGAGATAGGCGCGCGCATTCGCGATGAGCTCGTCGGCGTCGGCCGACAACGCCCGCTGGTAGAAGCGCTCGGGCATGGTGAGCGCCTGGCCGTCGCCGAGCATGATATCCAGCAGTCGCAGCGCCTTGACGTGCCGGCCCATCACGACGAGACACAGGGTCAGAGGCGTCGACACGACCAAACCGACCGGGCCCCAAATCCAGCTCCAGAAGATGGCGGCGACCACGACCGATAGTGGAGAGAGCCCGGTGGAATGACCGTAGAGCTGCGGCTCGACCAGCTGCCCCGCGATCAGCTCCACGACCACGTACAATCCGAGGGTCAGGAAGACCAACGTCCAGCCCGGGTCGACCGCCGCGGCCAGTGCCGCCGAGATCAACGCTGCGATCCAGATCCCGACATAGGGCACGAAGCGCAGCACGGCTGCGAGCGCCGCCCAGAGCGTCGCATGCGGGAGGCCGATGATCGCAAGACCTATCCAGAGCGCCACGCCCACGCCGAGATTCACCGCAAACTGCGAGACGAAAAATCGCGACAGCCGTTCCCCGGCATCGTTCAGGACCAGGGTGGTCGCGCGAAGGTCGGCCGGCCCGGCCAGCCGGATGAACCGATCGCGCACCGATTCGCGCTCGAGCAAAACGAAGATCAACACCACCAGCACGATCCCGGCCGTCTCGAGCGGGACCCACATCGACCCGAGCACGCGTTCGACCACCTGCAGCGGACTCAACGGCGGTTGATGCACCTCCACTGGAATGAGCGCGGCGGGCGCGCGCAGCGGCGCGCGCAGCGGCGCGGGAACCGGCGCATCATCGCCCGGGGTCCCCGATGTCGACGAACTCGGCGGCGGCTCGCTCGCCGCCTGCGGCTCATGGCGCTCGCCGATCAGCCGCTCGGTCTGACTCGTGAACACCGCAAGCCCGTTGGCGGTCAGCTCGTCGACCTTGTACAACTTATGACGGATCGTGCGCTCATATTGCGGCAGGCTCTTCACCATATGCGCCACCTGCACGCCGATCACCGACGCCATGCCTCCGAAGGCTACCGTCAGCGCCAGCACGGCAGCGAGCACCGACGAGGTGGCGCCGAGACCCAGGCGTCGCAGCGTCCGCACCAGAGGCGATATCAACAGACTCAGGACCACCGCCAGTGTGATCGGTACCAGCACCTCGCGGGCGAAATACAGAATCGCAAGAATGGTGCCCGTCGCGACGATGCCGAGCGCCCGATCGCGCATCAGCGGAAGCGACGAGCCCTCGCTCATTCACCCGCCGGCACGTTCGGATCGGCTTGCGGCAGCCGCTTCTGGCGATGCAGTCCGGCATCCTCGATCAACAACTTGCGTACATAGAGAAACTGGATGGTTTCGTACTCGAACGGAGAGCCGCTCGCGTAGTAGCGAAAATCGATGCTCGCCCGCTGATCCACGGCATTCAGGACACCCAGTCCCCACGATTGGTCTCCGCGATAGATCCAGGCGGGATCGATCACATAGAGCGCGCCGTAATCCGCCGCCAAACCGATGCCCCCGCGCAAGGTCGAAGGGCCGTAGAACGGAATGACCAGATAGGGACCCGGATGCATGCCATATTTGGCGAGCGTCGTCCCGAAGCCGGTCGGCGCCTTCGGCAGGCGCATCGGCGTGGCCGGATCGAACAGCCCACCGATGCCGATGGTGCTGTTGATTACGAATCGGCCGAGACTGCGCACCATGCGGCCGAGTCGCCCTTGCAGGGTGTAATTGATGACGCTGTCGATCTCGGCGATGTTGCCGAAGAAATTGTGCACCCCGGCGCGCATCGGCGAGGGCAGCCGGCGGTAGCTGTTTGCCACCGGAAAGAACAGGGCCTCGTCGAAGCGCGCGTTGAAGCGGTACGTGAATCGATTGAGCCGTCCCCAGGGATCGTAGGTCTTCATCGGCGGCGCTTCGGCAGGAGTGACGGGCGGCGCACTCTCGGCCCCGGCCGCCTGCTCACCCGCGGCTTGTGCCTTTTCCTTCCGGGCCTGCGCCGCCGCCGCGGCCAGCCGCTGCATCCTGGCGATATCGGCCGCGTTGTCCGCCGCCGGGGTTTCGGGCGGCAAGTGGTGGAACACCACGGTTTGCGAGGCGCAGCCGCCCAGGGCGATGAGCAACGCCCCCGAGACGAACCCGAGCCACTCGAGCCGGCCGTGCCTCATTGCGCACCACCGTGCCAGCGGCCCGCCAGCATATCGAGCATGTCGGCCACTTGCTGCCGGTCGCCGAGATTGCCCAGATGGCCGCCGTGATCGTAGACCACGATCCTCTGGCCCAATGTCGTTTTCAGCCAATCGAGCTCGGCCTTGTCGAGAATGAGGTCGTCGCTGTTGGTTTGAACGTAGTAGTCGCCATTGCCGCGCAATTGATCGCCGATGACATCCAGCCGGTTGTCGGCGACGAGGGTTTCGACGGTGGAGCCGGGCCGGCGCTTCAGGTAATAGGGCGCGAAAATGCGGCTGAAATATTCCGCGAATGTCTTGGTGCGCAAGGTCAGCGAGATCTCCTCGAGGGAATCGTCCACGCCTGGCGGATGCCGCGGATCCACCACGACGCCTGCACCCGAGTACAGATCGCCCGCGAGGAACACGTTCATGAGCGCGATCCGGAAGGTGAGCGCAATGGCGGCAGAAAATTGGGTATCCGTCTTCAGCGCCGATGCGGCCGCGCCGAGCAGGAAATCCTCGTCGAGCTCGACACGATCCGATGCGCGGTACTGATTGGCGAGCTCGGCATAGAGCTGCTGATAGAACCGCTCGATCCCGGCGTCGCTATTTCCGAGTGTCCTGGCAAAGAGCTTGTCGAGCCGGCCCACCGAGGCGAACAGGCTCACCGGCGGATTGATCATCACCGCCCGATGGATGTTGAGCTTGTGCTGCTGCGCGTCGATGGATTTGACGATGGCGGCGTTCGCGCCGCCCAAGCTGTAGCCCAGCACGTCGATGTCGGTAATTTTTACCTGTTGCGGCAGGTGCGCGATGATCACCCCGATCGCCGCGTACAAATCCTTCCCGTCCTGGTGCAGATCGCCCGCCACGCCCGTGCTCGAGGTCGACACGATGAATCCCGGGAAGGTGGGCGACGGCATGGTGAGCACGTGATAGCCAGCCCCGTAGAGTACGGCGCGCAACGTCGCGAGCTTCGCCGTGTTGCCGTCGCTCCCGGTGCCCGAGATGACAATGGCGAGCGGAGCCGGCTTCTCCTGGGCCGAGAGCCACACCCGCAATCTCTTGTCGAACCAAAACACGGCGGGGATGGGCCGCCGCCAGGGCAGATCGAGATCCATCTCCAACAACGGCACCTTGGCGGGCAGCGGCGCAATATCCTGCGGCGGCGTGCCGTAAACCGTGGCCCGAAGCGCCGCCGAGTCCGCGAGGCCCGTCGCCGGGCCCGGCGCAGCGGGCGCGGGGATGGACGCATCTTCGGCATGAGCCTGGCACAAACCGAGCGCAGCGAGCGCCAAGGCGAACAGAAATTGTATCATCGCCTGCTTTATAGCCGATTCATCGCCGGCTTTATAGCAAAACGAAGCCGGCCCGCACTCTCGACGAGCGCGGGCCGGCCGCTTTTCCCTAGTCGCGCCGCGCGATCATCCGAGCCCGACCGGCACGAAAATGCGGCTGTCGCCTCTTTGGATCAGCAACGCGACCTGGTCACCGTGCTTCTGCACGAGATCGCGAAGCTGGGACACGCTGTTCACCGGTGTCCCATTCACCGACAAGACGACGTCGCCCTGCTGGATGCCCGCGCTTGCCGCGCGACCACCCGACTCCTCGACCACCAGGCCGCCGGCGACACCCACTTCAGAGCGCTCCGCCGGAGTCAACGGACGCAATTTCATTCCGAGGTGCGATCCGCCGTCCCCGGTGTCGCTGTTCTTGGCCAACGTGGCCGAGCCCGCGGAGCCGACCGTCGCGGTCACCGTGATCGGCTTGCCGTCACGCATGATGTCCAGCGTCGCCTTTTGGCCCGGCGCGGTGGCGTTCACCTGAACCGACAATTGTCCGGAATCGGCGATCACATTCCCGTTGTACTTCAGAATGACATCGCCGGACTTGATTCCCGCACGCGCGGCCGCGCTGTCAGGCTCGACCTGGGCCACCAATGCGCCCGCCGGCGAGCTCAGCTTGAACGACTGGGCGAGCGACTGATCCACGTTCTGGATCTGGATGCCGAGCCGGCCATGCTCCGCCTTGCCGGTTTTCACGATTTGCTGCTCGACGCCCTGCGCAAGATTGATGGGAACGGCGAACGACACGCCCTCGTAGCCGCCGGAGTTCGTGTAGATCTGCGAGTTGATGCCGACCACGGCGCCGCTCGCATCGAACAACGGGCCGCCCGAGTTGCCGGGATTCACCGCAGCATCGGTCTGGATGAAAGGTACGGCACCGTCTCCGGGAAGCGAACGCCCCGTCGCGCTCACGATGCCCGCGGTCGCCGTCTCTTCGAGGCCGAACGGTGCACCGATCGCGAGCACATAGTCGCCCACGCCGAGCTTGTCCGAGTTGCCGAGCCGCACGGCGGGCAGACCCTTCGCCTCGATTTTGAGCACCGCGATGTCGCTGGTCTTATCGGAGCCCAGCACCTTGGCTTTGAATTCCCGATGGTCGATCAGCTTGACGGTGACCTCCTTGGCGCCATCGACGACGTGAGCATTGGTCAGGATGAGCCCGTCGGAGCTGACGATGAAGCCCGAGCCCTGGGCGTGCATGAGTTGATTGTGCGGATGCGGCATCTGCCGGAAGAACTGCGAGAACGGATTATCGTCGCCGCCGTTGCCGAACGGATTGAACGGCTGGTCGGACGAGGTCTTCGTTTCTCCTTCGATGGTGATGCCGACCACCGAGTCCCGATTCTGCGCGACGATCGCGCGGTAGTTCGGAGCGGTTCCGAGCGGGATCGGCTGCGAAACATTTGTGGGCGCGGAGGTGCCCGAATCGGCGGCCTGTGCGCTCTTGAATGCCGAAGGCGCCATCAAGCCGGCGGCTGCACCGAGCGCGAAAACGCCGGCGGCGGCCCCGGCCAACAGAGGTCTGTGAGATCTCATGACTAATTCTCCTCGAGGTGAAGGCTTTGGATCGAATTGGCGCCATCCTGATCCGCTCTCCTTAAGCGAACCTTAAGCCGCGGGTGGAAACACCACGGTCACCAGCAGACCGCCTTCAGGCGCATCGCCGAGCCGGACCTCGGCTCCGTGCCGATCGGCGACCGCCTTGACGATGGCGAGCCCGAGCCCGCTGCCGCCCTCCGGGGAGCCCGCGCGGCGGTAGAACCGGTCGAAGGCGCGCTCGCGGTCCGCAGGGGGGATGCCCGGCCCGGAATCCGCCACCTCGAGCAGCGCGGCCTCGCGCCCGGCGATCCCCGAGGCGGCGCGCGTGCGCACCCGGACACACCCTCCCTCGGGGGTGTAGCGCACCGCATTGTCGACGAGATTGCGCACCAGGGTGCGCAGCGCCCCCCGGTCGCCGCGGATCGTGGCCGGATCCGCCTCCAGGGAGAGCTCGATCTGTCGCGAGGCGGCAAGGGCGTGCGCGTCTGCGATGCCCTCGGCGACCGGCTGCTCGAGAGCGAGCGGCCTCAGCTCCCCGACAGGTTCGCGAGGCTCGTTGCGGGCCAGGGTCAGCAGTTGCTCGACCAAATGGATGGCACGCGCGGCCGCCGCCTTGAGATTGGCGAGCGCCTCGCGCCGTGCCGCCTCGTCGGGCGCGCGCTCCAGCAACTGGAGCTCGAGGCTGAGTGCGGTCAATGGCGAACGCAATTCGTGGGCAGCATCCGCGACGAACGCACGCTGGGTCTGGAACGCCGCATTCAAGCGCATGAGCAACCGGTTCAACTCGTTGACGAGCGGCGCAATCTCCTGCGGCAGCCGGGCAGCGGCGATCGGCGCCAAACTGTGCACGTCGCGCCGCTGCACCTCGCCCGCCACACGCCGCAACGGCCGGAGCCCCGAACCGACGACGCCGACGACGGCGGCACCGAGCAGCGGCAGCAGCAGCAGCAGCGGAATCACGATCCTAAGGGCGGCCCCGCGCGCCAAACTCTCGCGCACCCTGACCGGCTGAGCGATCTGGATCACCCCATCGAGGGTCTGCAGCCCATATGTGCGCCACTGCCGCCCACCGACGCGCACGTCGGCAAACCCAAGCGCGGTCGCATTGATGAGCGGCAGCCCGGGACGGGAGAAGTAAACGCGCGTTCCGTACACGTCCCATATCTGTATCACGAAATCGGCGTCCGCCTGATCCGGCGGGAGTTCCAGGCGCGGCGCCATCGGAATCTGGCTTCTGAGCGACAGCGCCATCTGGCGCAATTGATAATCGAACAGGGTCGAGGTTTCCGCGAGCACGCGGCGATAGGTCAGCAACCCGGCCAGCACCGAGATGGCGACCACGGCGGCGAGCAGCGCGATCAGCAATCGGGCTCGTATGGACGTCACGGCTGTTGCTCCTTCGGAACGAAGTAGCCCACGCCTCGCAGGGTCCGGATGACATCGCTCCCGAGCTTGCGGCGCAAACCATGCACGTACACCTCGACCGCATTGCTCTCGACCGACTCGCCCCAGCCGTACAGCCGCTCCTCGAGCTGCGCGCGCGAGAGGACCGAGCCGGGCCGCTGCATGAGTGCCTCGAGCACCGAGAATTCATGCGCCGACAGCAGCACCGGCTCCCCGTCGCGTTCCACCGCATGCGTGACCGGGTCGAGGGTGATTCCGCGATGTCGGATGCACGGATCCGCGCGGCCCACCGCGCGGCGAAGCACCGAGCGCATGCGCGCGGCGACCTCGTCGAGATCAAAGGGCTTGACGATGTAATCGTCCGCCCCGGAATCGAGCCCCGCAATCCGATTTTGCACATCGTCCCGCGCCGTTACGATGATGACCGGCGTCGAATTGCCGCGGCCGCGAAGCTCCCGCAGCACCTGCAAGCCGCCGCGCTCCGGCAGGCCGAGGTCGAGCAACACGATATCGAACACGGAGGTCCGCAGCGCCTCGGCGGCGCTCTTGCCGTCCGCCACACCGTCGACCGCATATCCATCCTGACGCAGAGCCCGCTCCAGCCCCTTGGCAATCATCCGATCGTCTTCCACCACCAGTACTCGCATGGTTGTCTCAATCGGCGGCGGGCTTTCGCGCCAGCGCCAGATTCCTCATTTCGCGGTCGCTGAATCGCGCATCGTAAATGGAGCGCGCGTCCATGGTGCGCGCCACCACGGTGGCCAGCACGACCGCGATCATCATCGGCAGGATGAACGAGCGGTCCCGGCCGGTGAGCTCCATTACCAGGACGATGGATGAAATGGGACCGTGCGTGGTGGCGGCAAGCACCGAGGCGGAGCCGATGATCGCGCATAGTCCCGGGGCAGCTCCGGGCCAGATCCACGACCACGCCACGCCGAGGGCCCCGCCGAGAAGTGCGCCGGTCGCAAGCGAAGGTGTGAACAGGCCGCCCGGCACGCCGCTCCCCAGGCACAGGATCGTTGCGAGCGGCTTCAAGACGAATAGAGCCACCAGCATGAACGGGGTCACTTGATTGGTGAAGGCCAGCTCGGCGATATCCTTGCCGTTCCCCAGCAGCTCGGGAAACACAATGGACACCGTCCCGAGCAATCCGAGCGCCACCACCGGCGCCACCAGCCGGAGAACGCCGGTCGGCTTGTTCCGATCCGCCCAGGCGACGACCCGCACGAAGAACACCGATGCCGCTCCGGCGATCGGCCCCGCGACGATGGCCCAGCCGATCACGGATGCGGACAATGGGTACGAAGGAATCACATACGTCGGCTCATTCGGAAGCGCGGCCCACCAAGCCACGCCCGCCGCCGACGCCGAGGCGAGCAGCGCCGGCAGAATGAGGCGAAGCGCCAGCACGCCGCGCAGCACCTCGACGGCGAACAGCGCGCCGCCCAAGGGAACGCCGTACGCCGCTGCCATCCCCGCCCCGGCTCCGCACGCCACCAGCAGCCGTCGCTGCTCGTCGGACAATGAGCAACGGTCGGCCAGCGCGTTCGCGATCACAGCGCCGGCCTGCTTGGGCGCACCCTCGCGGCCGAGAGATGCGCCCATGCCGACCACCACCACGGAGAGCGTCGCGCTGCCGAGCGTGCGCAGCACCGGCAGGCGGCCGGCAAACTGGGTGATCGCCTCGGTGATGTCGATGCTGTTGCCGCTCGACAGTTTGCGCAGCACGACCTGTCCGATGCCGGTCAGCACGCCCGCGCCGAGCAAGACACCGATGTGGTGCCAGGGATCCGCCCGCCGCGCCGCGTCGAGGAGGTGCGCCCCGGGCCAGACATGGTGCTGCACGATAAACAACAGCTGCGTGAGAATTGCCGCACCCAGCCCCGCTCCCACCCCGGTGGCTAAAATAGCCGACCAGAAAATCAGCGCTCGCGGAGCCGTCAATGTCGGTGGAATGGCCGATGGATCGGGTTTGTTTGCTTCGCTCAGCATTGACCCGCATCTCGGGATTAGAAGGATCTGCGCCAGTCGCGGCCCTCGCCGCCCATGAAATCCTTGCCCAGCTTCCAGACCAGGACCTTGGCGGTGCCCTCCCCGTCGATGTAGACAGCCGCCGGAACCGAGCGGGTGGAATATTTGCCGAGGGCGATTCCGCCGCGAAGACTGTGCCGCCCGGCACGATGAAAATCGATCATGGTGAGTGCGCCGCTCGAACGCAGATACCAGTAGTCCTCATCCTCCCCTTCGAGCGCATAAGCGCCCGCAGGCAGATGCAATTCGTGCGCAGCGTGGTGCTTGTCGTCCAGCACCAGTTCGTGCGTGACGACGAGCGACCGCTCGCGGTCGGTCTGCGCCCGGATTACGCGATGCTCGTTGATGAGGGGATTCAGTTCCAGCCCCGCGCAGCCGGCAAGGCTCAGGCCCACGATCAGCGCTGCGCGCAACCCTCGAGGATCGATCATCCTGAACCGCGTGTCCTTGCCATGGTCCGTCGATCATAGCATCAGGCGCGCCCCATCGCGGGAGGCGGCCCCACTCGAATCCAAGCCTCAAATCAGCGGCAGTGCTCGTCGCGATCTGCGCATTCGTGCCATGCATGATCGTGGTACCAGCGATGATGGTCGCGGTCCCAATAGCCGTCCCGCGGCTCCGCGATCACGCAGCCGGAGGCGATCGCGATCAGTGCCAAAAGAAAGCTGCCTTGGGCGACTCGCTGTGTAGTTTTCATATTCGCTCCTGGTGGTCGGTGACGGCGAACCTACAGGAGGGGCGGCGCGCGGGCAGTCCGACGGAGGCGCGAAGCATCGTGTCGCGAAGTCCTACAGCCAGATTGGGGAGGTCACGGACCTGTAAAGGATGTGCCCGGTCCAGACCCGGGATGGAATGGCGTCCCCGGCGGGATTTGAACCCACAACCTCGCCCTTAGGAGGGGCGCGCGCTATCCAGTTGTGCCACGGGGACGTAACGGAAGTGTAACCGCCCCGACGACCGCTGAGCTACCGTGGTGCGTAAGAGACGGGCCGGTGTCCTGCGACAACCGGCCGAGAATTGGTGGAGGAGAAGGGGATCGAACCCTCGACCTTCGCATTGCGAACGCGACGCTCTCCCAACTGAGCTACTCCCCCGCAAGGGGCCCGCATACTAGCAGCAAAGGCGCGCCATGCCAAAGGCACGCCCTAAAAGGCACCGCCCAACGGGCACACAACGCGCATACCCGAAGGGCACACCCGAAGGGCATACCCGAAGGGCACACCCGAAGGGCATACCCAAAGGGCATACCCAAAGGTCACCCCAATCGAGCCGGACTTAGCTTAGGATAGGATAGGCGCAAGGGGCAAAAAGCAACATGTTGAAAGCGGGCGAACGCGCACCGGAATTCAGCCTTCCGGACGACACGGGTACCGACCGGTCGCTGACCGAGCTATTGAGCGCCGGCGCGATCATCCTGTACTTCTATCCGGCCGATTTTACGCCCGGCTGCACCCGCCAGGCGTGCAAGCTTCGAGATTTGCACACGGATATTCAACGGGCCGGTATGCGCGTGGTGGGCATCAGTCCGCAATCCCCGGAATCTCACGCGAAGTTCCGCGGAAAGTATCAATTGCCGTTCACCCTGCTGTCGGATGAAGATAAGACCGTGATCAAGATGTATGGGCTGAACGGCCCGCTCGGCATCGGCGTGCGCCGGGCCAGCTACCTGGTGGACGGGGGCCGCCGCGTGCGCGATGCCGTACTCGCCGATTTTCGCATCGGCCGCCATATGGACTTCGTGCAAAAAGCCGTTGCGCTGCGCACCGCAGGTCCGATGGGCTAGTACTTCAAGCGTAGGGCGGCCGGCCGGCCGATTCTCGGCACCGTCACGATATACAGCGTGGCGTAGTCCGACGGTTCCACCGCGGGTATATCGTCGACGCCGCTCAGGGCGGACACGATGGCCGGCAACGTATTGCCGTGCCCGACGATCAAAATCGTGTCGCCGGAATGCTCGTGTAACACGCGATGCGCGAGCGCCCGAGGATCGTCCTCGGCGACGACTTCCGGTGTGATGCCGAGCATCTGCGCCAGCGGAGCGGCGGTGGAACGGCTGCGCAGCTTGTCCGTCACATAGATGGCCGCGACACGACTCTTCAGGCGGGTGTCGCCCAGCATCCGTGCCAACGACGCGGCGCGCGCTTCGCCCTCCGCGCCGAGGGGCGGATCGTCGCCGCCGACGCCGAGCATCTGCGGGGCGTGGCGCACGACGATCACGGTGGTCGACGTGGAGGTGACCGAGAACCAGACCGCCGCGACCAGGATCAGCCCACCCGCCGTCGCCGTGAGCGCCACAAGGCCGATCGGGGCCAGAAATGGCCGCCGCTGCAAATTGCCGGGTATAGTCATCGTGCGATGATACCAACGAATGCCGCTGCCGGAGTCCGCCTCGTGGTGCTCGCGGCCGGCTTCTCGACACGACTCGGGCGCCCCAAAGCCCTGTCGAAGATTCGCGGCGTGACGCTGCTCAGCAGAACTGTGCGGCTCCTGGCAGCGTTGTCGGCCCGCCGGGTCATCGTCGTGCTGCCGCCAGCGGGCGCACGGGCGAGAGCGGAGCTTTCCCGCCACCGCGTGGATTTCGCCTTCAGCCGGCAGCGCCGGCGGGGACTCTCGGCTTCCGTCAAAAGCGGCTTATTCCGGGCGCAGTACAGCGCCGCCGTATTGATCCTGCCGGTCGATTTGGCGTGGCTCGAGCGCCGCGAGATTGCGCGGCTGCTCGCACGCTGGCGATCATCGAGGCGCTCCGTCGTCGCCCGACGCCTGGGTACGGGAGCCGCAGCGCCGCTCATTCTGCCTCGCCGGCTGTACCCCGCGGCGCGTCGAATCGGCGGTGATCGCGGGCTCCGAAACCTGGTGAACAGCCTGCCTGGGGACCAACTCAAGCTGGTCGAGGTTCCCTCGGCCGCGCTGGATGTGGATACTCCGCAGGATTTGCGGCGGGCGCGCCGCCGGCTGCGCGCTCTGGATCCCGGGTCGCGCTAGGACCAGCCGGGAAATTCGCGGAACGCCTGCAGCGCAGCCTCTATGCTGGCACGCGGCGCATCCAGATGGGTGGCGAGGCGGGTGCGCGTCCCGATCGACGCGATGACGCCGAGCTTTGCGAGGTGCGCGGCGAGCGGCTCGACGGACGGCTCGGGAATCTTCACGAACACGAGGTTGGTCTCCGCAGGCTCCACCGCCAGCCCGAGATCGCGCAGCCCATCAGCCAGGTAGGCGGCGTTCGCATGATCCTCCGCCAGACGCTCGACGTGGTGTTCGAGCGCATACAACCCGGCCGCCGCCAGGATGCCCGCCTGTCGCATGCCTCCGCCGAGCGCTTTGCGCCAGCGCCGTGCGGCCGCGATGAGCTCCGCCGACCCCAGCAGCACCGAACCCGCCGGTGCCCCCAGTCCCTTCGAGAGGCACACAGAGACCGAATCGAAACCCTCCACCGATGCCGGCTCATCGACCCCGCGCTTCACGATTGCGTTGAACAGGCGGGCCCCGTCCAAATGCGTTTTGAGACCCCGGGTATGCGCCAACCCGGTCGCGGCCGAGACGTACGCGGCCGCCAGCACCCGGCCGCCCATCGTGTTTTCCAGCGCCAGCAGCCGGGTTCGCGCGAAATGTGCATCATCGGGTTTGATCGCACCGGCAATGCGGTGCAGCGCGATCGTTCCGTCCGGTTCGTTCTCCAGCGGCTGAGGCTGAATGCTGCCGAGAACGGCCGCCCCGCCCTGCTCGTATTTATAGGTGTGCGCTTCCTGACCGACCAGGTATTCATCGCCCCGGCCACAGTGCGCCATCAACGCGGCCAGATTACTTTGAGTCCCTGAGGCGAAGAACAGCGCACGCTCGAAGCCAAAGCGTTCGGCCATCCGGGTCTGCAGCCGGTTGACGGTCGGATCGTCGCCGTACACATCGTCACCCACTTCCGCGGCCGCCATGGCCGCACGCATCCCGGACGTCGGGCGGGTCACCGTGTCGCTGCGAAGATCGATGGGGCCCGATGAGTCGGTGAAATTTCGCACGAGGCAAAAGATAACCCAATCGATTGCGCCAGGCGCGTAGATTTTTCTTTACATCTGCAACGCAAGGAATTATTTTTGCCACCAATTTCCGCAATGCGAGGTTCGATTCATTGGACAGTTGCCCTAGATTGGGTTTAGGCGCCGCGTCGGACGCGGTGCGCTCGCGGTAGGAAAGTTCGCCCGAACCTCCCGCTGCGGGCGGGAGACTGACGGAGGCAATCCCGAGCTCTTGGCCGGGATTCTTCCCCTCTTCTAATCCTCGTTCGTTCGTCCACGCTCTGTCGGTCGCTCCAGCGATCGAACGGCGCGTGATGGGCTGCCTGTACCCGCGAATCGCGTCTCTCGAGACCCGAGGCCAACGACCATGATGCAGGCGACTTCAGAATCCTACGACGAGATCCGCGGCGCCCTCGGCACGCTGCGCCGCGACGATGCGGCACCTCGCACCGGCTGGTCCCGCCGGCTGCGCACGATGTTGGCCATTCTCGGTCCCGGCCTGATCGTCATGGTGGGCGATAACGACGCGGGCGCCTTCAGCACCTACGCGGAGGCCGGCCAGAATTACGGAACGACGCTCCTCTGGACGCTGGCGCTGCTCGTGCCCGTGCTCTATGTCAACCAGGAAATGGTGCTGCGCCTCGGCACCGTAACCGGTGTCGGCCATGCCCGGCTCATCCTGCAGAGGTTCGGCAAGTTTTGGGGCGCATTCAGCGTCATCGACCTGTTCATATTGAACGCGCTCACCTTGGTGACCGAATTCGTCGGCATCAGCATCGGCCTGGGGATCCTCGGAGTGCCGAAGGTCATCGGCGTCGCGGCCGCCGCGACGCTGGTCATGGCGGCGGCTGGAACCGGGGATTTCCGGCGCTTCGAACGTTTCGCGCTGATCCTCGTATTCGGCAGCGTGCTGCTGCTTCCCGTCTTTCTGATGGCCCGGCCGCCCGTGGCCGAGATCGCCCACGATTTCCTGGTACCGCGGATGCCGGCGGGCGCACGGCTCGCCGACGTGATGCTCATCATCATCGCCATCGTCGGAACGACGGTGGCTCCGTGGCAGCTGTTCTTCCAGCAGAGCTACATCATCGACAAGCGCATCAGCGTGCGCTTCATCAACTACGAACGGCTCGACCTCATCATCGGCATCGCCATCGTGATCTTCGGCGCGGTCGCGATGATCGCGTTCTGCGCGCACGCGTTCGCTGGAACGCCGGAGTTCGGCAAGTTCACGGATGCCGGCGGTATCGCGCAGGGACTCGATCGATTCCACGGCTCGCGCCTTCCGGGCTTGCTGTTCGCGTTGGCGCTGATAGACGCCAGCATCATCGGTGCTGCGGCTGTCTCCCTGTCGTCGGCCTATGCCGTCGGCGACCTGCTGAACATGCGCCATTCGCTGCACGAAAGCCCGCTGAAGGCGAAGACCTTCTACGGCATTTACTGCTGCCTGATCGCGCTGGCGGCCGCGCTCGTGCTCGTTCCCGGGGTACCGCTCGGACTATTGACCAACGCCGTGCAAACCCTGGCCGGTGTATTGCTGCCGAGCGCGTCGGTGTTCTTGCTGCTTCTGTGCAACGACAAGGAGTTGCTCGGTCCATGGGCGAACTCGTTCAAGCTAAATGTGTTCACATCCGTGGTGGTGGGGATTCTCGTGCTGCTGTCGTTGATCTTGACGGCCGCGGTGCTGTTTCCGGATATGGGTGGAAGCACCATCGTCTGGGTCCTCGGCGGCGGCGCGGCACTCGGCGGTAGCGTGGCCGGCATCGTGGCGCTGCGGGCCGCGCCGCAATCGGGCGCGCACCCCGCGGAGGCCCAGTATGCGTGGCGGGCGCCGCGGCTGGAGGCGATCGGGGCCATCCGATTGACCCCGATGCGGCGCCTGTCGATGCTGGTGCTGCGCGGCTACCTGGTGGTCGCCGTGATCATGGTGATCGTTCGGGTGGCGCAGACCGTGGTGGTTTGACCGCCGCGGTGGTCCTGAATCCGGCGGTGGCTTCGGCTGCCTAGCGCACGCCGGGATCGCCGGTCGGCACGCCCGCCCGGTTGGCCTCGACCACCGTCAGCGCCGTCATGTTGACGATACGCCGCACGGTCGCCGCCGAGGTCAGGATATGCGCGGGCGCCGCGCAGCCCAATAAAATGGGGCCGATCGCCACGTTGTTGCCGGCCGCCGACTTGAGCAGATTGTAGGCGATGTTCGCGCTGTCGAGATTGGGGCAGACCAACAGGTTGGCGCTGCCCTCGAGCGTCGAGTCCGGCAGCACCGCTTTGCGGGCCGCTTCGTCGAGCGCGCAGTCGCCGTGCATCTCGCCGTCGATCTCGAGATCGGGTGCTCGTGCGCTCAACAGCGCCAGGGTCGCACGCATCTTGAGCGCCGAGGGCGCATCGCTCGTGCCGAAGTTCGAATGCGACAGCAGGGCCGCTTTCGGGACCAGACCGAATGCGCGCAATTGTTCTGCGGCAAGCTGGGTGATCTCCGCCAGCTGCTCCGCGGTTGGATCCAGGTTTACATGAGTGTCGACCAGAAATACCTGGCGTCCAGGCAGGATCAGTCCGCTCATCGCGCCATACACGTTCACACCGGGGCGGCGCCCGATGACCCGGTCGATATACTTCAAATGCCGTGACGTGGTCGAGATGGTGCCGCAGATCAGGCCGTCCGCCTCGCCCTTTTTCAGCAGCATCGCGGCGATCAGGGTGGTCCGGCGCCGCATTTCGAGCTTCGCGTACTGGGGGGTGACTCCGTTCCTGCGCGTGAGCCGATGATAGGCCTGCCAGTACTCACGGTAGCGCTCGTCGTGCTCGGGATTGACGACGGTCAGGTGCTCGCCGATCCGAATCCGCAGGCCACAGCGCTTGATGCCCCGCTCGATCACCGACGGCCGGCCGACGAGCACGGGGACGGCCAATTTCTCGTCGACCGCGATCTGCACCGCACGCAGTACCCGCTCGTCCTCTCCCTCCGCGTAGACGATGCGGCTGCGTTGCGGCGCGATCTTGCGTGCTGCGGCGTAAATCGGCTGCATCAGCGTGCCGCTGTGATAGACGAATTGCTGCAGGCGCTCGCCGTAGGCGTCCAGATCCGCGATCGGCCTGCGCGCCACGCCCGAATCCATCGCGGCCCTGGCGACCGCCGGTGCGATTTTCACGATGAGGCGGGGGTCGAAGGGTTTGGGGATGAGATAGCCGGGACCGAAGCTCAGATCCTCGACGCCGCCATACGCGGCGGCCACGATGTCGCTTTGCTCCCGCCGTGCAAGATCGGCGAGCGCGTGCACCGCGGCGATCTCCATCTCCCGCGTGATGGTGGTCGCCCCCACATCGAGCGCGCCGCGGAAAATGAAGGGGAAGCACAGGACGTTGTTCACCTGGTTGGGATAATCGCTGCGGCCGGTCGCCATCACCGCGTCCGGACGCACGGCCAGCGCCTCGTGCGGCAGAATTTCCGGCGTGGGGTTGGCGAGCGCCAGGATCAACGGTTTGGCGGCCATCTGCCTGACCATGTCCGGCGTCAGCACGCCGCCCGCGGAAAGCCCCAGGAACACGTCCGCTCCGCCGATGACCTCTCCGAGACTCCTCGCGGCGGTAGCCTGAGCGAACTTCGCCTTCTCGGGATCCATGAGCTCCGTGCGTCCGGCAAAGACCACGCCGGCGAGGTCGGTCAGCCAGATGTTCCCACGCTTGAGCCCCAGATCGAGCAGCAGATCGACGCAGGCGAGCGCAGCGGCCCCCGCTCCGCTCACCACCAGCTTCACCCGGTCGATTTCCTTGCCGCAGACCGTGAGGCCGTTGAGCACGGCGGCCCCCACCGTGATGGCCGTCCCGTGCTGATCGTCGTGAAACACCGGGATCCTCATGCGCTTGCGAAGCTCCCGCTCCACGATGAAGCACTCCGGCGCCTTGATGTCCTCCAGATTGATCGCCCCGAAAGTGGGCTCGAGCGAGACGATGACCTCGACCAGCCTGAAGGGATCCGGTTGGTCGATCTCGATATCGAATACGTCGATGCCGGCGAATTTCTTGAACAGCACCGCCTTGCCTTCCATCACCGGCTTTGCCGCCAGCGGGCCGATGGATCCGAGGCCGAGCACCGCGGTCCCGTTGGTGATCACGCCGACGAGATTCCCGCGGGCCGTGAAGCGGAACGCCGAGAGAGGATCCGCGACGATCGCCTCACAAGCCGCCGCGACGCCCGGGGAATATGCGAGCGCAAGGTCGCTTTGATTGACCAGCTGTTTGGTGGGAGCGATCGAGATCTTCCCATGGGTCGGGAACTCGTGGTAATCCAGCGCCGCCTGGCGCCGATCCTCCTTCGCGTCGTTGGTCTTCATCGGCAATTCCGGGAACTCAATGCACGAGTACGCAGTCGATCCTTCAGTATGGCAGCAAGGGCCGCCAATTTGTATTGTTGGCCCGCTCCAGCGCCGTTCGGCGTGGTCAACCTTTTGGCGACCGACACGTTATTCTCGCTTCCGGCGCAATGCGCCCCGCAGATTTGGAGGACATCATGAATGCACGCCGTCGCCCGCCCGCTGTCTCGGCCGCCCTCGGCTGCGCCCTGGCCATCGCCGGCGCTGGATTGGTGTCGGCTCCCGCACGCGCCGACGACACCGCGAAGGCGGTTGCCGCAGGCAGCTGGCAAAGCCACAAGTATTCGTTCCAGTTCCTGGGATTTACCTCCACGTATTCCTGCGACGGCCTCGCCGACAAGCTCAAGATGCTGCTGCTTGCGGCCGGCGCGCGCGGGGACGCGAAGTCGCAGCCCGGCGCCTGCGCTTCCGGATTCGGCCGGCCGGACAAGTTCGCCCGGGCCGACCTCAGCTTCGCCACCCTCGCTCCGGCCCCGGGCGATACCGCGCCCGATCCGAAGCCCGTAAACGGCGCGTGGCGGCAGGTCGCGTTCACCTCCTACTCGCCGCGAGATCTGCGGCTCGGGGACTGCGAGCTCGTCGAGCAGTTCCGTTCGCAGGTATTGCCGATGTTCACCACGCGCAATGTCGTGAGCAACACGACCTGCATACCCCACCAGGAATCCGGGTCGACCATCGATCTCAAATTCGAGGTGTTCGCGCCGGTTCCGGCCGCCAAGCGCTGAGCGCGGTCGACAAGCGCCTACCGCAGTCAAAATCTGCCGCCTTTGAGCTCCGTGCCGATGCGCATGAACAGCACGTTCAGCCAGCGGGTGAATGCGAGCATGCCGGCACTCGGCCGGCGTTGCCGGCTGCGCAGCAGGTAGTAGCCGCCCCGCGCCCTGATCGTGGCGGAGAACGGGGCGACCAGCTGGCCGGCCGCGAGCGCGCCCGCACACGTGATCTCATCGCCCATCATGATGCCCTGACCCGCGATCGCCGCGGTTTGCACCAGCATCAGATCGGAGAAGATCACGCCCGGCCGCGCTCGAAGCAGATCGACGGCGCTTGCCGCGAGCCATTGCCGCCATTCGTCCTTTTGCCGCAGATGCAGCAACGGATGGCGCAGCACGTCGGCGGGCTGGTTCAAGCCGCCATGCATGTTTTGCAGCGCCGGGCTGCAGAGGGGAAGAAATTCGACATCGTACAAATGCTGCACGGTATGGCGCGGCCAGTTTCCGTCGCCGAAGACGATGAACAGATCGGCGTCGCCGTCCGAGGCGGCGTCCAGCTCGCCGCCGGTAACGATCTGCAGAGCGAGATTGGGATATTGATCGTGAAACGAGGCCACGTGGTTGCACAGCCACATCGATGCGAATCCGGGCGTCGAGGAGATGCAAAGCTCTCCCTCGAGAGGTTTGCCTGCTCCATCCTCCTGCGCCCCGGCGAGCAGCGCCAGTGATTTTCGGACATCCTCGGCATAGCGTTTGCCGCGCGGCGTGAGTGCCACCCCCTTTCCGCTGCGCGCCGTCAGTTCGAACCCGAGCGCGGATTCGAGCACGCTCAATCGATGGCTGACGGCGCTGCGGGTGATCCCGAGACCCTCGGCGGCCTCCCAGAGCGTCCCCGAGCGCGCGAATGCGTCCAGCGCCTGCAGCGCATGCAACGGGGGAAGCCGCGATTTCGTGGGGTGAGAAATATTCACCTCAAAATTGAAAATTATGCACTTCAGCGTGTCCGCGCTCAACCATACTCGGCCGACACCGCTCTCGTCGCGCGCCGGTCGCGGAGCGGCCAAATACAAGCGAGGGATGCCGAATGACTGACCTGAATCGGGTGCTGCCAAACCATGTGCTTTGCGGGCGCGCGCCCCTGGCGGCGGCGGTGTCCGCCGTGCTTGCGGCCGCCGCGCAGCTGCAGGCGGTTCAGGCTTACGCGGCGGAGGACCTCGGGGAAATCGTGGTGACGGCGACCCGCCGCAACCAGACGGTCTCCGACATCCCGTACAACATCTCGGCCGTTGGCGCGGCCGACATCGCCGCCGCGGGCGTGACGGATCTGCAGGGGCTCACCCACATGATTCCCGGCCTGGTATCGCCCGATCTCGGTCCGCGTGCCAGCAACATCAACGACACCCTGACCATCCGCGGGCTGAATGCCAGCAGCGTCAATGCGGAGAGCCAGGAAATCGCCGCGCCGCTCGTTTCCACCTACGTCGACGAAACGCCGCTGTTCGCGAACCTGAAAATGACCGACATCGCGCGAGTCGAGGTGCTGCGCGGACCGCAGGGCACTCTGTACGGATCGGGTTCGGTGGGCGGCACCGTGCGCTTGATTCACAACGAGCCGGATCCAACCACCACGGAATTCGACGTGTCGACACGCGCCTCGCATACGGCCAACGCGGCGAATCCGTCGGAGGCCGTCGATTTCATCGGCAACGTTCCGATCAGCGATACGATGGCCTTTCGAGCATCGGGCGGGTACGAGAAGCTCGCCGGGTTCACGGACGCATTGAAGGTCGCGGAACTCGGGCCGAATGCGCAGCCCATCCTGGCCGATCCGGCAAATCCCGTCTCGAGCGCGCCCGTGTTCGGCGAGCACCGGGGCGTCGACCATTCCGAGACCTGGTACGCGCGAACCGCATTTCTGTGGAAACCAACCGATGCCCTCAAGCTCACGGTGAGTTACCAGCATCAAACCGACCAATCCGGAGGCTATTCGCAGGTGCTTCCCGGCGAACGCTACGATCAGACACTCTACATGGATCAGCCCGGCTCTTTTCAAACGGACCTGGGTGCGGTGGACCTCTCCTACGACGCCGGCTTCGCCTCGGTCTCGTCGGATTCCTCGTTGACCAGCCAGTCCGCATTCAGCCAGTACGATCTGACCGGTTTGATCGAATCGCTGGCCGCCTATTACGGCAATTATCCGCGCATTCTCTCGCCCATCATCGACAATTCGACCGACAAGGCGTTCACCGAGGAATTGCGTCTGGTATCGAAGGAGTCGGGGCCGTGGGATTGGGTTGCCGGCGCGTACTACAACAACCGCACGCAGACATTGTCCCAGGTGGAGCCGATTCTCGGGTTTGCGAGCTGGAGCCAGCTGCCCGGCACCGGACAGCCGGCCGGTTGCACGACGTTCAACGCGGTGTCGTGTCCCTATCCCTCGTTCGGCGATGTGATCCAGTACTACAAGGGGGGGGTGAGGCCCTCGCTCAACCCCTATCCCGATTTGAATTTCTCGCTGGACCGGCACGTACAATTCAGCGATTTTGCGCTGTTCAACGAAACCTCCTACCACTTCACCGACAAGTGGCAGGCGACCGGCGGCGTGCGGGTTTTCTGGCAGCATTACGATCAGAGCCTGATCCAGACGCTGCCGATGTGCGGAACCTTTTGCTCGCAATCGGGCACCGCAGAGAACGGACTGACCGAGGATTCCAACGCCAAGGGATTCCGCAATCAGGTGTTCAAGTTCAACACCTCCTATGAGATCGCTCCGCGCACCCTGGTCTACGTGACTTGGTCGGAGGGGTTCCGCCGCGGCGGCGTCAACGCCCTGCCGATCGGCAATTGCTACTACTGCGAAACGCCGGCGCTCCAGACCTACAAGCCCGACGAGGCGCGCAACACCGAAGTGGGCATCAAGGGCTCCTTCGGCCACGGCTCGAGCTACACGTTCACCCTTTACAACATCGACTGGAAGGATCCGCAGATCGAGGCATATACCGTCACCGGCGGGTTCGATTTCGTGACCAACGGCAACACCGCGCGCTCGCGGGGCGCGGAGACAGAATTGACACTGGTGCTGCTCGACTCCACCAAGCTGGAGCTCGGATACAGCTACACCGATGCCATTCTCACGTCCAGCTTCGAGCGGGGCATCATTCCGGACCTCGTCGGCGTGTCCGGCGACCGGCTGCCGGAAGTGTCGAAGCAGCAAGCGACCGCCGCCCTGGACTACTCGCTGCCGATCGCCGGCAACCGCGAGTTCCATGCGCGTCTCGACGCATCCTATCGGAGCGATTTCTGGACCGCCCTACCGCATTCGCCGACGGCGACCGATCTTCCCGGCTTCGCGCTGTTGAACGCCCGGGCGGGCTTCGGTTTCGCCGGGTCCTGGCGGGTGGATGCGTTCGTGAACAATCTCACCAATCAAGAGGCCGCGACCTCGGTTTCCACCACGCCCGGACCGGCTCATGACCGCGCCTACTTCGTGGGCCGGCCGAGAACGATCGGATTGGACCTGAACTATTCATTCAAGGATCACCCCTAGGAGTTGCACCCATGATTACCGCCAAGGCTTCCGTGGCAGCCGACCTGTTCCAGCTTCAACGCCGGCAGGCCGCCGGCGGCACCCGGCCCCTCGGGTTCTGGGGGTTCAGGAACGAGACCGACACCCTCACCGACGTGCTGCTCGGCCCGGCCGAGCACTTGAAGCACATGGCCACGAGCTCGCTGTCGCGCAAGTCGCTGCGCGAGCACCCGGCCGATATCGCCGTCGCCAAGCAGCAGCATCGCGAGCTGCAGAGCGCTTACGCCCATTTTGGCGTGAAGATCCACTGGCACGAGCCGCAGGCCGAGCTTCCCATGCAGGTCTACTCGCGCGACTCCAGCGTGATGACCCCCTACGGCGCCATCATCACCGCAATGGCCAATTGGTGGCGGCGCGGCGAGAACTTCGCGGCCATCCGCACCTACGAGCGCCTCGGCATTCCGATTTACGACATGGTAACGGCCGGCACCTTCGAGGGGGGCGACTTCAACGTCATCGAGGACGGCTGCGTGTTGATCGGCTGCGGCGGCGGCCGCACGCAGGAAGAAGGCGCGCGCCAGGTTGAAGCGTGGTTCAAGAACGAGGGGTGGGAGACCCGACTCGCCTTCTTCGACGAATACTACGTGCACATCGACCTCATGGTCGTGCCGATTGCCGAGAAGCTCACGGCCGTCTGCCTCGCATGCACCGAGCCCGGCATCGTCGCCTGGCTCGAGTCCAAGGGGCACGAGATCATCGATGTGCCCTTCGAGGACACGGTCAACCTGGGCTGTAATTTCATGTCGCTCGGGCGGGCTCGTGTGATCGTCCCGAAGTCCAGCCGCTCGTTGATAGTCAAGCTCCGCGCCCATGGTTTCGAAGTGGCGGAGGTGGACATGAGCGAGATATCGAAGACCGGCGGCGGCATCCACTGCATGGCGCAGGCCCTGCGCCGCGACCCTAACGCGAAGTCATAGTCCGGGGTCGATCCCTCGCTCACCGCCCCGCCGATCGCGCGCGAGGCGGTGAGGCCGGGGGACTACCGCATCAGGATTTCGCGCTCGCTTCCGACGCGGCGATGGATTCCGCTTCCTTCAAGTGCTTCCTCAATGTCGGCAGCGTCGCAGCGGCGAAAGCCTTGGCATCGGCATCCTGGCCGGTGGCTATCTCCTTCTTGAACAGCGCGATCGCTTGCCGGTGAGCTTTGATCTGCGTGCTGAGGAAGGATTTGTCGTACGTATCGCCGGTCAGCACGTCCAGCTTGGCCTTTTGCGCCATCTCGCCCATGCTCGACGTGGTCGGCAACGAGATGTTCTTCGAGGCGGCGAGCGCCTTCAGCTTGTCGTTGGCCGCCGTGTGATCCGTGACCAGCGTGGAGCCGAAATCCTTGATCTGCTGGTTGTTGCTGCTCTTGGCCGCCTGATTACCGGTATCGACTTCGAAAATGCCGCCCTCCGCCGCCTTTTTGTAGAAAGTCGCATCGGGATCGTCCGCTGCGAACGCGAGCGGGGCAAAGGCCAACGGACCGGCCAGGGCGACCAGCGCCAATATTTTTTTCATCATCGTCTCCTTAATTTGATGTCGGGCGCTGCTTCAGCCGCGCTTCTGCACAACCATTTTGTGCGCTAAGATTATTCGAAACATCGCTGGCGATGTCATGCGCGCCGGACCGCCAACTGAAGTAGGACAAGGCCCACGCGATCGTGGTCGTATCGTCCCGCTCATTCGTGCGAGGGTTGGCCGAGTCGGAGCCGGAGTGGACCATGTGGATCGTCAGAGTTGCGCTGCAACGGCCGTACACCTTCATCATGCTGGCCGTGCTGATCGTCTTCCTGGGCATCTACTCGATTCTCAAGACCCCGACGGACATTTTCCCCGACATCAAGATACCGATTGCAGCGGTGATCTGGCGCTACACCGGACTGCTCCCCGAGGAGATGGCGAACCGGATCGTGCTGTTCTCCGAGCGTACCGCACAGACGGTGGTCAACGACGTGGAACACACCGAATCGCAATCCGTCAACAGCGAGGCGGTCGTCAAATATTTTTTCCAGCCGAAAGCCAATCAGGACCTGTCGCTGGCGCAGATCATCGCGGTCTCTCAGACGCAATTGCAGAGCGCTCCGCCGGGCACCACGCCGCCGTTCGTGCTCTCCTACAACGCTTCCAGCGTGCCGATTCTGCAATTGGCGCTGTCGAGCGACACCATTCCCGAGCAGGAAATCTTCGACCTCGGCAACAACATCCTGCGCACCCAGCTCGCGACCGTCGCCGGAGCGTCCATTCCCTATCCCTACGGCGGCAAGCAGCGCGAAGTGCAGGTGGACCTCGATCCGCGGCAGCTGCGAGCGCGCGGGCTCGCCGCCTCCGATGTGGTGAGTGCCATCAGCGCCCAGAATCTGATCCTGCCCGCCGGCACGGAGAAGATCGACACCCGGGAGTATTTCGTCAAGCTGAATGCCAGCCCGACGCAAATCGATCAGCTCAACGACCTGCCGATACGGGCGCGGAACGGCGGGGTGCTGTACGTGCGCGACGTGGCCCACGTCCGCGACGGTTATCCGCCGCAGACCAACATCGCGAGGGTCGATGGCAAGCGGGCCATCGTGATGAACGTGCTGAAGACCGGCAACGCCTCAACCCTCGACATCATCGACGGCATCAACTCGAAGCTTCCGGCCGCACGGGCCACCATGCCCGAGAAGCTGAAGCTGGTGGCGCTGAGCGACCAATCAGTGTTCGTGCGCGCGGCGATCGGCGGCGTGATCCGGGAGGGAATCATCGCCGCGGGCCTCACGGGTCTTTTGATCCTGCTGTTTCTCGGCAGCTGGCGCAGCACATTGATCATCACGATCTCCATACCGCTGTCCATCCTCACATCGGTCGCCTGTCTGTCGGCGCTCGGCGAAACCATCAACATCATGACCCTGGGAGGTCTGGCTCTGTCGGTCGGCATCCTCGTGGACGACGCCACGGTGACCATCGAAAACATCAACTACCACCTCGAGCAGGGTGCCGAGGTTGAACAGGCGATCCTGGAGGGCGCGCATCAAATCGCCCTTCCGGCGCTGGTGTCGACGCTCTCGATCTGCATCGTATTCGTGCCGATGTTTCAACTCGCAGGGATCGCCAAGTACCTTTTCATTCCCCTTGCCGAGGCGGTGGTCTTCGCGATGCTCGCCTCGTACATCCTGTCGCGAACGCTCATCCCGACGCTCGCGAAGTTCTGGCTCAAGAGGAAGGACGAGGAGTCGCACCGGCAAAAGGGCCGTCTGGCACGCTTCCAGGAGCGCTTCGAGCACGGCTTCGCGCGGATGCGGGACGGTTATCGCGATCTGTTGAGCCTGGCGATCGACGGCGGCCTCACGTTCGCGGCGATTTTTCTGCTGGCGATGGCGGCGACCGCGCTGTTGGCGTTTCCGATCGGTCCGCTGCCCGGGCTCGGTCAGGACTTCTTTCCGACCGTGGACGCAGGGCAGCTCAAGCTCCACTTGCGCGCGAGCACCGGAACGCGCATCGAGGACACCGCCATCCTCTGCGATGCGGTGGAAAAGCTGATACGCGAGACCGTGCGGCCGGGCGAGATCACCTCCATCGTGGACAATCTGGGCCTTCCTTATAGCGGCATCAACCTCGCATACAGCACGTCGGCGCCGGTTGGGCCGGGAGATGCAGACATCTTCATCAACCTCGCCAAGAAGCACCACTCCCTGGACGATTATCAACGCGAGCTGCGCGCCAGGCTGGCAGCCTCCTTCCCCTCGACCCAATTCCAATTCCTGCCGGCCGACATCGTCAGCCAGATCTTGAATTTCGGGCTTCCCTCCCCCTTGGACGTTCAGGTGGTGGGGCCGAACGTCGAGGCGAATCGCGCTTTCGTGAAGCAGCTGCTGCGGAAGCTGACTGGCATCGCGGGGGCCGTGGACCTGCACATCCAGCAGCCGTACGACTATCCGCAGATCAATGTCGACGTCGACCGGACCAAGGCACAATTCCTCGGACTCACGGAGCAGAATGTCGCATCGAACATGCTCATCTCGTTGTCCGGCAGCTTCCAGACGAGCCCCTCTTTTTGGATCGACCCGAAGACCGGCACCCAGTACAACGTGGTCGCTCAGACCCCGCAATTCCGCCTGACCTCGCTCAACGATCTCGGCAATACGCCGCTCAGCCAAACCGTGGGCAGCGTCCCGGCGGCAGACGGCACATCTCAAATTCTGTCGAACGTGGCAGCGATGCACCACAGCGTGGCGCCCGCCGTCGTCAGCCACTACAACTCCCAGGTGGCCTTCGACATCTACGGTAACGTACAGGGCACCGACCTGGGGTTCGTGGCCGCGCAGTTCAACCAGGTGCTCGACGCAGCCAGGAAGGACCTTCCCAAGGGGTCCGCCATGCACCTCAAAGGACAGGTGGAGACCATGCGGCAATCGTTCCATGGGCTGCTTTTCGGTCTTATCGGGGCCATCATTCTGGTCTACATGCTCATCGTCGTGAACTTCCAGTCCCTGCTCGATCCGCTGATCATCATTGCCGCGCTCCCTGCCGCACTGGCGGGGATCGTATGGATGCTGTTCCTCACCCACACCACGGTGAGCGTGCCTGCGCTCACCGGGGCCATCATGTGCATGGGAGTCGCCACGGCGAACAGCGTGCTCGTGATCAGCTTCGCCCGGGAACAGATGAACGAGGGTATGGGTGCGAGGGAAGCCGCGTTGGGAGCCGGGTTCACGCGCCTTCGGCCGGTCATCATGACGGCCACGGCCATGATCATCGGCATGATCCCCATGGCTCTCGGCCTCGGCGAAAGCGGCGAGCAAAATGCGCCCCTCGGCCGCGCGGTCATCGGCGGGCTCATTTTCGCCACCGTGGCGACACTATTCTTCGTGCCGACCGTCTTTACGCTGGTGCACGGCCGCAAACGCAGCGGGAATTCGGAGCGAGTCCATGGTTGATCGGAATCTGCACCAGCAAGCCCCGCCGATCGACCCTGCACGACGAGCTGCACTGGGAAAGAAGATCCGGCGCTACGCCGTCATACTCGGCATCATCGCCCTGGTGCTGGCGGTCTGGGGCATCGTCGACCGCCTGGCGACTCGTTCCGACCTGCGCAAGAGCAGCACCCGGGACGCACTCACGACCGTGGTCACGGCGAAGCCCCAATGGAGCGGAGGCGGAGATGAACTGGTGCTCCCCGGCATCGTGCAGGCGTACATCGAATCGCCGATCTATGCCCGAACCAGCGGGTATCTCAAGGCGTGGCACACCGACATCGGTGCCAAGGTGCACAAAGGCGATGCGTTGGCGGAGATCGAGACCCCGGAAGTGGACAAGCAACTGGCGCAGGCGCGTGCGGACCTGGCAACCGCTCAGGCGAATCTCGCCATTGCGCTCATCACCAACGAGCGCTGGCAGGGCCTGCTCAAGACGCAGGCGGTCTCCATCCAGGATGCCGACAACCGGGCGGCCGATGCCGCAGCAAAGAAGACCACCGTGGATTCGGCTCAGCAGAACGTCGCGCGGCTCGCAGACCTCGAATCCTTCAAGCGGGTGACCGCTCCGTTCGAGGGCGTGATCACCGCCAGAAATACCGACGTAGGCTATCTCATCAATGCCGGTCAGGCACCCGGCACGGAGCTGTTCCGGTTGGCGGATATCCATCGACTGCGCATCTACGCCCAGGTGCCGGAGGCGTACGCCGCCGCCATCGCAACCGGCCTCAAGGCCGAGCTGCAGTTCGCGGAGCGGCCCGGCGTCACGTATGCCGCCGACACGATCCGCACGTCGAATGCGCTGGACCCCGCCGCCCGCACCTTGCAGGTGGAATTACAGCTCGACAACCGGGAAGCACAGCTATTCCCCGGCTCGTATACCGAAATCCACTTCAAACTCCCGGCGAGCACACAGACGCTGCGCTTGCCGGCCAACACGGTTTTGTTTCGCGGCAAGAACGAGCAGGTTGCCGTAGTCGACCGCGACCACATCATCAGGCTCAAGAACATCGATCAGGGGCGCGACTTTGGCAAGACCATCGAGGTGCTGCATGGACTGGACCCCGACGATGCGGTCGTGGTCAATCCGCCGGACTCGATCGAAGATGGCATGAAAGTGCGCCTCGCACCGCCGCCGCCCTACGACAAGAGCAAGGCCGCCCCCGCTTCATGAGGCATGCTGCATTCATCGTTCAAGCGGTTTGGTACGCGGCTGCGGCGGGCTGTTCGTTCGCACCGCCTTACCAGGTGCCCGATTCCGCCAAGGCGCCTGCGCAGTTCAAGGAGCAGAGCGGGGACTGGAAGATCGCGCAACCGCAGGATGCCGCGCCTCGAGGGTCCTGGTGGACTTTGTACGATGATGCCGAGCTGAATGCCCTCCAGGAGAAGATTCGAGATTCGAACCTGACGCTGAAAGCGGCGTTCGCCCGGCTCCAGTACGCCCGGGCACAGTACCGGGTGGCCCGAGCCGATTTATTCCCAACCGTGACGGGTGATCCCTACGCAACGCGTGAGCGTTTTTCGTCGAACGCCCCGAAAGAGCTGCCGGGCAGTCCGACGCTGCTGAACGACTTCCTGATCGGAGCCGATTTCTCCTATGAAGTCGACCTCTGGGGCAGGGTTCGCAACGAAGTGGCGGCCGCCCGCGCGAACCGGCAGGCGAGCGCTGCGGACCTGGCATCGATCGAACTGTCGCTGCGTGCGCAGCTGGCGGAAGACTACTTCAATCTGCGCGCTGCCGATGCGGAGGTGACACTGCTCGACCGGACGGTGGAGGACTACAGGAAGACCCTTGGCCTCGTGACCGATCTCTTCAAGGGCGGCGCAGCCGCCTTGGCCGATGTGGCCCAGGCCCAGGCGCAATTCGACAATGCGTTGACGCAAGCGGCGGATGAACGCTTGCAGCGCGCGCAGGCCGAACACGCCATCGCGGTTCTGGTCGGGGAAAATCCCTCCAACTTCAGCTTGAAGGTCAGCCCGCTGCCGATCGGGGCGGCACCGCCCGCCATCGACCCCGGGCTGCCCTCGACGCTGCTCGAGCGCAGACCCGACATCGCGGAGGCGGAGCGCCGCGTTGCCGGCGCAAATGCCCAGATCGGGGTGGCACGCGCTGCCTATTTCCCGCGGTTCACGTTCGCCGCCGGCGGCGGATTCGAAAGCACCCGGGCATCGAATCTCTTCGAGGTGCCAAGCCGCTTCTGGTCGGTGGGTCCCCAGGTTTCGCTGCCGATTTTCGAGGGCGGCCGGCTCGTGGCGCAGACGGCGCAGGCAAAGGCGGCCTATGAGGAACAAGTGGCCGAGTATCGCAACACCGTGCTCACCGCTTATCAGGATGTCGAGGACAACCTGGCGGCGCTTCGTGAACTGAAGGCGGAAAGCGACACCGACGCCGACGCCGTCAAGGCCACGACCACCGCTTTGCAGCAGGCACAGGATCGCTATGCCGCGGGGATCGTCACCTTCTTGGAGGTGGCGACCGCCGAGACGGCGGCGCTGCAGGCGCAGATCACCGCCGTCAACATCCAGGCGCGGCGCATGAGCGCCAGCGTCCTGCTGATCAAGGCGCTCGGCGGCGGCTGGCACTCGCCGCTCGCGTCGCTCTCGAAGGACTGACGCCCGCAGGCTCAACCGTGACGCCCGCAGCCTCAACCGTGCTTCGCGTGGTCCGACTCCACCTTGGCAACCGCGGGGCGGCTCGCGATCTTCGCCGCATGCGCCTTAAGCGCAGGCACGCGCACGAACAGACCCTCCTTCTCCGGGAACCATGATGCAAGCATGTACAAATACGGGTCCGCGAGAGAGTAATCGGCTCCGAGCACGTACGGATCCAGCACGCGTCCGAGCAGCGCCAAATGAGCCTCAAAATCCCCCGCCGCCCGGTCGCGAATCGCCGCAGCGTCGGTTTCACCCCGCGAGGAGTATCGCGAAGAATAGAAAAATCGCAAGGCCGCATCATAGACATTCGCCGACATGAAACTCATCCACTGCAGGAAGCTTGCGTGTCGGCTGGTACCGGGTTGCGGCGCGAGCTTGGATCCCGAATCCTGCAGCGACAAATGGATGAGCATGGCCGCGGATTCAAACATGACCGTTCCGTCCGGCAGCTCGAGCGCGGGCACTTTCCCGGTGGGATTCACTTTGCGGAATCGTTCCACATCCGCGGTCTCGCTCCCTACCCAGACGCGCTCGTAGGGCACGCCCATCTCCTCCAGTGCGACTTGAACGGCCAGCGAGCCGGACCCGGGGCGGCCGTACAACTTGAAAGGTTTCTGCATGGGCGCAAGGTCTTCTCGTGGTTCTGGTGCGGGGATTGTCACCGACTTGTCGCGGCCGTGCAAACGTGCACTAAGATACCTGGATGACCCAGGAGAGCCTTGATGCTTGACATATCACCATCCGAATCGCTGAATCGGGCAGCGCGTCCCGGCATCACCGGCAGGATAATACGCACCGACGCCCGGCAGCATGGATGTGAACGTCAGGGCGTCGATTCGAAAAGTCGCGCGCAATGATGCGCGCGCATTCCCTCCGTCTTCTGGCCGCGCTTGGCGTTTTGGTGTTCGCCGCCGCTGTGGGCGCGTGGCTCACCCTGCGCGCCAGCCTTCCGGTCATCGACGGCCGAGCCGCACTTCCCGGCCTCACCGCCCCGGTCACCATCGAGCGCGACGCGGCCGGCGTACCCACCATCACCGGTGCCGACCGCGCCGATCTGGCGCGCGCGCTGGGCTATCTTCACGGCCAAGACCGGTTCTTCCAGATGGACTTGATGCGCCGCGCTGCCGCCGGGGAATTGTCCGCGTTGCTCGGCGCGTCGCTTCTGCCCGAAGATCGGCTGCTCCGGGTGCATCGATTTCGCGACGTCGCGGTGCGCGTCATCGCTCGGGCCGACGCGTCCAGCCGGGCGCTGATCCAGGCATACACAGCCGGCGTAAATGCCGGCCTCCATTCACTGCGCGGCCGTCCTTTCGAATACTGGCTGCTCGGAACCCAGCCCGAAGCCTGGCGCGACGAGGACACCATCCTTTGCGTGCACGCCATGTTTCTGCAGCTGCAAGATTTCTCCGGTCACGGCCAATTGCAGCGCGGCCTGTTGCGCTCGGCGCTGCCGGAAGCTCTGTGGCGATTCCTGGAGGCGGATGCGACCGAGTGGGAGGCGGCGGTCGACGGCAGCCGCGTCGCGGCGCCCGTCATTCCCGAGGCGTCCGCCGTGGACATCCGCAAAGAGGTTGGGCTGCCGGTGCAACCGCCGGACCGGGTCCTGCGCCATCTGGAGCTCGGCAGCAACAATTGGGCGGTCGCGGGATCGCGGACCTCGAACGGCGCCGCCATCGTCGCCAACGACATGCATCTGGACTTCCGAGTTCCCATCATCTGGTACCGCGTCAGGTTGCGGCAGACCGGTGACGCTGCGTTCGATGCCGTCGGCGTGACATTGCCCGGCGCGCCTTCCATCGTCGCAGGGAGCAATGGCCACATTGCCTGGGGCTTTACCAACAGCTACGGCCAATTTTCCCGAGTCATCACGCTGGTGCCGGCGCCCCATGATCCGAACGGCTATCTGGCGGCCGACGGTCCCCATGAGCTGCGCTACGTGGACGAGCCAATCGCCGTCAAAGGTGCCGCGACCGAGCATCTCCAGGTGGCACTGACTGAATGGGGTCCGGTGATGGGGAAGGATTGGCAGGGGCGGCCTTATGCGTTCGAGTGGACCGCGCAGGACCCCGACGCGATCAATCTGCGCATGTTGTCGCTGGAACGAACCCGATCCGCCGCCGACGCCTTGCGGTCCGCCGCGGAGTTTGGAATTCCGGGACAGAACATCATGGTCGCGGACAGCGACGGCCATATCGGCTGGGCGCTCGCCGGACGGCTGCCGCGGCGGGCCGCGCCCGACTCCGACGTTCCGTGGCTCTCGACCGACGCGTCCGTCGGGTTCGACGGCTGGCTGGATGCAGCGAGTCAACCGCAGCGACTCGATCCACCGGACGGTCTGCTCTGGTCCGCCAACGCGCGGGTTGTCGGCGGCAAGGATGCCCTTCTGATCGGCGACGATGGCATGGACCGGGGCGCGCGGGCCGCGCAAATCAAGGCCGATCTGTACCAAGCCGGCAGTGCATTCACGCCTCTTTCGAGTTTGTCGATCCAGCTGGACGATCGCGCGAGGTTTCTCGAGCGCTGGCGGACGCTGATGGATGACGTGGTCGAGCGTGCGCGCGCACAGGGCGGCCACGATCAGGATGCGGCGCACGAGGTGCTCGCGCGCTGGAGCGGTCACGCCGCCACCAACGATCCCGCTTACCGGCTGGTCAACTCGTTTCGCCTTCAGGTCGAGGCCCGGGCCTTTTACATGCTCATCGCGCCCGCACGCCGTCTTGCGCCGGATTTCGAGTTCGTGATTCCCGATTCCTTCGAAGGAGCGCTGTGGCGTTTGGTGCAGGAGCGGCCCGCGAACCTGCTATCGCCGAACTATGGAGATTGGGATGCCTTTTTCCGCGATGCATTGACGGTGAGCGAGCACTTGCCCGCCGGCTGTACCGCAATCGCCTCATGTACCTGGGGAACCGTCAACGCGCTGCACGTGGCGCATCCACTCTCCTCGGCTCTGCCGTTACTCGCCGGATTTCTCGACATGCCGACCGTCTCCGTGGCCGGCGGACGTCACGATATGCCGCGAATTCAAGGTCCCGACTTCGGGGCATCGGAGCGCTTCAGTGTCGCGCCGGGTCACGAACAGGAAGGATACTTCCAAATGCCGGGGGGCGAGAGCGGTCATCCGTTGTCGCCGTTTTACCGCGCGGGATTCAGCGATTGGGTGCAGGGCAAGCCGGCACCACTCATGCCCGGCCCCGCGGCACACTCGATGACGCTGACGGGCACGAACTGATGCCGTGCTTGCGTCGCGCGGCTCAGAGACGCTGACCGCCGCTGCTCAAGGTTGCTTGGCCGAACCGAGCGACTTCGCCGTGCTTGGCCCTACGCAACCCCGCCCCTCGGCGCATATCTGATTGACGGGGCATACCATCGGACTGCCGCTGACGCAGCCGCGCGCGTCGGCGCCCGGCGAGCGGGGGGCACAGCGCTCCCGTCCGTTGCAGGCCTTCTGATCGTCGCAATCCGCATCCGTCATACAGGTCATGGTGCCCGCGTCGCGATTCAGGGTGGCGAGTTCGCCCTGTTGCGCAATTTCTCCCGACAACGTGGTGTCGAGCAGCAGTTGCTGCGGCTCACGGCCCGCCGATAGATCGACGTCAGCCGCAACGACTTCCCACGGCGGCGCCAGGGGGCTTGCCGCACGGTAGTAGAGGCTGAAGCGCTGCACGTTGCGCGGATCGATGGCCTCGTTCAAGGTCAACGGAATGACGCGCGTCGAATCGCGCGGCCATGCCTCGCCATGAGTGAGCGCCACTCGCTTCACTGCCTTGCCGGCCTCGTAGATGCGCAACTCCAGATAACTGCCCGCCGTGAGATCTGCCACACCCGTCACGATGCGAACCTGGATGTGCGAGACGGGCACCGCAAAGGATGCGGTCGAGACCAGCGCGAGCATAAGAGCGAGGGCGCACTTTATCGACGGCAGGCGTAATTTCACGGGAATCCCCCAGCGCGGATGTGATTTTGAAGATGATCGATGATAGCCCATCCAGCCTTGCTTGCCGCAAGCGCCGGCGCGCCGCCCAACTTAACTTATCGTGACTTGTTCTTTCTAATCGCTCCGCAACAGGCGTAACCTTGAAATTATTGTCAAGCACCCGATCCGCAGGAGGTGTTCGATGAACAATTGGATTGCACTCGCCGCGGCAGGCTGGCTGGCCGGTTGCGCATCGACGGGCAACATGCCTGCCCGCAACGACGCAGCCTCGGTTGCTGCAACGCGCCCGGGCTGCGTTAGTCAGACGGGAAGCCGGATTGCCCAGCCCGAGACGGCCTGCATGGGCACGGGTCGTTCGTACTCGCAAGCCGACATCGCGAATACCGGCCAGACCACTGCCGCCGGCGCGCTCGCATTGCTGGATCCTTCGATTACCGTTCGCCGCTGACGCGAACCGCGGCGCCGCTGCGGCGTCTCAGTCCGCGAGACCCCGGTCCTTCAGCATTGCGTCGACCTTGGGCGCTCGGCCGCGCCACGCGGCATACATCTCCGCGAGGTCCTCGGTGTTCCCGCGGGATAGCACCATGCGGCGGAAGCGATCACCGTTTGCGCGGGTCAGGCCGCCGTTCTCCTCGAACCATTGATAGGCGTCGTCCGCCAGCATTTGCGTCCAGAGATAGGCGTAGTAGCCGGCGGAGTATCCGCCCGCCCAGATGTGGCTGAAATAGGTCGAACGGTACCGTGGCGGGACCGCCTCGAGATCGAGGTGAGTCTTCGCCAACGCTGCTTTCTGGAAAGTATCCGGGTTTTGCAGCGGCGCGCCGGCCGGCAACATATGCCACTGCATGTCGAGCTCCGCCGCCGCCAGCAGCTCGGTCATCCGGTAGCCTGCGTTGAAGTTCTGCGCGCGCCTGATCTTGTCGCTGAGTTCCTTCGGCATGACATCGCCCGTTTTGTAGTGACGCGCATAGTGCTCGAAAATATCCGGGTACATCGCCCAGTGCTCGTTGAACTGCGAGGGAAATTCCACGAAATCCCGGGCCGTGGCCGTCCCCGACAGGCTGGGATACCGGGTATCCGCCAGCATCCCGTGCAGTGCGTGCCCGAACTCGTGAAACATGGTCGTCACATCGGCGAAGCTGATGAGCGCCGGCTCGCCCGGCGCAGGCTTCGGCAGGTTGGCGACGTTGTAAATGACGGGACGGGTGCCGAGGAGGTGCGACTGGGTGACAAAACTCGACATCCACGCACCGCCATTCTTGTTGTCCCGCTTGAAGTAGTCGCAATAGAACAGCGCAAGCGGCTTTCCGTCGGTGTCCGAGACCTCGAACACGCGCACCTCAGGCTGGTACACCGGAATGTCCTTGAGCTCCCTGAAAGTGATCCCGTAGAGACGGGTCGCCGCATAAAAGACGCCATTCACCAGCACGTTGCCGAGCTCGAAATACGGCTTCACTTGCGCATCGTCCAGCGCGTACTTCGCCCGCCGCACATGCTCGCTGTAGTAGTCCCAGTCCCAGGCCTCGAGCGCGAAATGCTCTGCGCTCGAATCGATCACCGCCTGGATGTCCCTCGCCTCGCGCTGCGCCCGTGCGGTCGCCAGCGGCACGAGCGCGTCCATGAATTGGAGCGCCATCTCGGGCGTCTTCGCCATTTGGTTCTTGAGCGTCCAGGACGCATGGTTGGCGAAACCCAGCAACTGCGCACGCTCGGCTCGAAGCTGCGCGAGCCGCGACACGATCGTTCGAGTGTCGTTCGCATCGCCCCGCTCGGTCCGGTTCCAGGAATTGTCGAAGATCGCCTGGCGCGTCGAGCGCTCGCTCAAATACAAAAAAACCGGCTGTTGCGTGGTGTTCTGCAGCGGAACCACATAGCCCTGCGAGTGTTGAGCCTGCGCAGCTTGCGCGGCGGCGGCCAATTGCGCCTCGCTCATGCCGGCGAGCGCCGACGGCGCCGGCGTCGCGTACGCGCCCGCCGCATTGGCGGCCAGCAGCCGTCTGGAGAAGCTATCCGATAGCGTGGAGGCCTCCCCGTTCAGTTTTTTGAGCTTTCCCTTGTCCGCCTCCGAGAGTGTCGCTCCGGCGCGCACGAACTCGTCATAGGTGACCTCAACCAGCCGCTTCGATTCCGCATCGAGGCCGCTGGTCTCGCGTTTCTCATGGACTTCGGATACGCGCGCGAACAACTTCGCATTCAGATAGATCGTGTCATAGTGCGCGGCCAGCTTGGGCGCGAGGGCACTCTTGGCTGCCTGCAGCGCCGGATCGGTATTGGCGCCGGTCACGCCATGGAACGCCTGGATGGCACGGTCGAGCAGCGCGCCGCTCTTCTCCAGGGGCACCAGGGTGTTTTCGAAGGTCGGTGCGCCGCGGTTGTCCGCAATAGCCCGCACTTCGGCCAGCTGCTGCGCCATCCCCGCTTCGATGGCCGGCTGATAATCCTCGTCCTTGATCCTGTCGAACGGCGGCGCGTGAAAGGGCAGCGTGCTCTCAGCGTAGAGCGGATTGCCGGGCCCAAAGGCGTTCTCGGCCGCCGCCGCGCCCTGCATGGGTAAACCCGCCGCGTTCAATGCCGCTCCCGCCGCCAGCAGCGCCAATACATCCTTCCGCATGTCGAAACTCCTGGGTGCATTGCCCGCGGATGATACGCCCACTCCCCCCTTGATATCGACGGCGCTTCGCCCCAGTCTTCGGGTGAGACCAATGCGGGAGTTCGAGGATGCAAACCGGAGCTTCGATGATGGCGGGCACAGACCGAACGCGCTTCCGCAGCGCGCGCACGCCAGCGTCAACTGCCGGATATTGCCGAATGTGCCCATTGCAGGCGTACAGGCCGAGATCGCGAAAGTGCTGGCCGACGACAAGATCACGCTCGCGCCCGTCGGAGAGCCCGGGATGCAGTCGCCCCCGCCGCCCCTTTCCGCGCGCATCATGGAGCCGGTGCAAGCGGTCGCCGGGCGTATCTGGCCCGGCGTCGCGATCGTACCCACGATGTGGACGGGCTGATGAACGCCCGGCGATTTCTCTACGAAATCGTCAAACTTTACGCGAACCAACCTTGAGCCACCGGCGCGGTCAACCGGCGGCCGCCGCCTTGCTCTTGTTCGCCTGTTCGATCACCTCGTCCGCAACATTGCGGGGCACGGGGTCGTAGTGTGAGAACTCCATGGTGTAGGACGCGCGGCCGCTGGTCATACCGCGCAGATGTCCGATGTAGCCGAACATCTCCGACAGCGGCACGGTGGCAACCACCGCAATGTTGGTTCCGCGCTCCAGCTGATCCACGATCGAGCCCCGCCGGCGGTTGATGTCGCCGATGACATCGCCCAGGTAATCGCCCGGCGTCACCGTCTCCACCTTCATCACGGGCTCGAGCAAAATCGGAGCCGCCTTGCGGATGCCCTCGCGGAATGCCGCCTTGGCGGCGATTTCGAAGGTCAATGCGTTGGAGTCGACATCGTGATAGCTGCCGTCCGTAAGCGTCGCGCGGAAATCCACGGTCTGGTAATGAGCCAGTACGCCGTCCTCCTTCTGCATCTTGAGTCCCTTTTCGACCGACGGAACGTACTCCTTGGGCACCGATCCGCCCACCGTCTTGTCGACGAACTGGAAGCCCAAACCCCGCTCCAACGGCTCGAAGTCGATCCACACTTCGGCGAACTGACCGGCGCCGCCGGTCTGCTTCTTGTGCACGTACTGTTCGCTGATCTTCTTGGTGATCGTCTCGCGGTACGCGACCTGCGGCTCGCCCATCACGCCCTCGACGCCGAACTCGGTCCGCATGCGGTCCAGCGTAACCTCGAGATGCAGCTCGCCCATGCCGCGCAGAATGGTCTGGCCGGTCTCGCGGTCGGTCTCCAGATGCAGCGACGGATCGGCGCGCACCATCTTGCCGAGCGCGATGCCGAACTTCTCCTGCTCCGCCTTGGTCTTCGCCTTGACGGAAACGCTGATCACCGGATCCGGGAAGCGCATGCGTTCGAGCACGACAGGATTCGCCGAATCGCACAGGGTATCGCCGGTTTCCGTCTCCGCCAGCGAGACGAGCGCGATGATGTCGCCCGCCCGGGCCTCCTCCACCGGATTGGCTTCCTTGGCGAACATTTCGACCATGCGGCCGATCTTCTCGCGCTTGCCGCGCGTCGAATTCTGTACGGAGGCGCCCTTGGTGAGGACGCCGGAATAGACGCGGATGAAGGTCAGCGCACCGTAGGCATCGTTGATCACCTTGAACGCCAGCGCCGAGAACGGTTCGTCGTCGGAGCATTTGCGCTCGCCGATGGGCTCGCCGTCGGCGTTCACGGTCTTGATCGACGGCACATCGGTGGGTGCAGGCAGATAGTCGACCACCGCGTCCAGCACCTGCTGCACGCCCTTGTTCTTGTAGGACGAGCCGCAAAGGACGGGCGTGAATGCGGAGTTCAACGTTCCCTTGCGAATGCAGCGCCGCAGAACGTCGGCGGACGGCGCCTCCATGTTCGTGAGATAGGCTTCCATCGCCTCATCATCCTGCTCCAGACAGGTGTCGATGAGCTCGGTGCGATACTTATCCACGTCGGCCAGGATGGCCCGATCGCTCGGCACGGTGATGTGCAGCTTGTCGGCAATATCCGGTGTCACGTCGAGCACCTGCCACACGGAATCCTTGTCGTCGGAATCCCATACCAGCGCCTTCATCTCGACCAGGTCGATCATGCCCTTGAAATTGTCCTCGGACCCGATTGGAATCTGTACCGGCAGCGGGCGTGCGCCGAGACGCTTCTTGATCATGTCGACGCAGCGCACGAAATTGGCGCCGCTGCGGTCCATTTTGTTCACGTAGCAGAATCGCGGCACGCCATAATTGTCGGCCAGACGCCAGTTGGTCTCCGACTGCGGCTCGACCCCGGCCACGCCGTCGAACACGACCACGGCGCCGTCGAGGACGCGCAGGGAACGGTTCACTTCGATGGTGAAATCCACGTGTCCCGGGGTGTCGATCAGGTTGATTTTCTTGTCCCGCCAGAACGCCGACACGGCGGCGCTCTGAATGGTGATGCCGCGCTTTTGTTCCTGCTCAAGGTAGTCCGTGGTCGTGGACGTCTTGAGATCCTTGGTATCGTGGATGTCGATAATCGTGTGCTTGCGCCCGGTGTAATAGAGAATGCGCTCGGTCGTCGTCGTTTTCCCGGCGTCGACGTGAGCGATGATGCCGATATTGCGGATATCGGCGAGGGGGGTCGTACGGGGCATCTCGAGGTTCCATCACAGGGTTGAACGGGGCGCAGAGTTTGCCACGGCAGGGCGGCCGTGTCGAAAAATTGTCAATATTACCGCTACATTCGCGAAGCCGGGGCGGCGCGGCCGAATGGCCGCGAAATCCTGTCAAAGTCTTAATCCCGGCTTGCGCCAATTCGGCAGGCCCCGCGCCCGCGCGCGGGCCCCCCCGAACCGCCCGGGCTTTGCGCGGTCAACGTCCTCCCGGTGCCGGCCGTTGACTCTCGAGCCGCGGGCCCCGATCCCCCGGCCCCGATGACCTTCAGGAGAACCGTGGACCCGCACCGCACCTTCAACGCCCCGCCGCCCGCCCGGGTCCGCCTGCCGGCCGGGGCGGCGCTCGTTACGGCCTGGGCGCTGCTCACCGGCGGCTGCGCGAATCCTGGGCCGAAACAGCCGGTGTATGCGGCCGCGGCGCTGCCGGTGTTCCACCGCCAGGACACCCTGTGGCTCGAACGCGTCACGTTCGGAATCGACGCCGAAAGCGTCGGCGAGCTGCATCGCCTCGGGCGCGAGCGCTACCTCGACCGGCAACTGCGCGGCCCGGCGCCTGCCTTTCCCGCCCCGGTCGCAGCCGAACTCGCGAACCTGGTCGCCGCGCGCCCCGAGCCTGCACAGGTGCTCGCCGATCTGCCCACCGAATACAAGCGCATCAACGCCATGCCGGATGGAGCCGGCAAGGAGCAGGCCAGAAAGGCATTGAATGAAGCCGGCGGCAAGCTCGCCAACCAGGCCATCCGCGAGCTGCTGTTGCGGGCGGTCTATTCGCCTTCACAGCTCGACGAACAGGTGGTTTGGTTCTGGCTCAATCACTTCAGCGTCCACCAATACAAGGCGAATCTGCGCTGGCTGGTCGGCGACTACGCCGACCGGGCGATCCGGCCGCATGCGCTCGGCCATTTCAAAGACCTGGTGCTCGCCACGCTCGAGCATCCGGCGATGCTGCAATATCTGGACAACAATCAAAACGCCGCCGGACACATCAACGAGAACTACGCCCGCGAACTCATGGAGCTGCATACGCTGGGTGTGCACGGCGGCTACACGCAACAGGACGTGCAGCAGCTCGCCCGTGTGCTCACCGGCGTCGGCATCGGCACGGGAAGCGCGCCCAAGCTCAAGCGCGAGTGGCAGAATCTGTATCGGCGCGACGGCGCATTCGAGTTCAACCCGGCGCGCCACGATTTCGGCGACAAAGTGCTGCTCGGCCACACCATCAAGGGACGCGGCTTCGAGGAAGTGGACGAGGCCGTCAGCCTGATCGTGAGGCAGCCCGCCTGTGCCCGCTTTATTTCCCGCGAGCTCGCGCGCTACTTCGTCGCCGACGATCCCCCTCAGCGCCTGGTGGATCGCATGACGCAGACTTTCATGCGCTCGGACGGCGACATAGCCCAGCTGCTGCGCGAGATGCTGCTCGCACCCGAACTCGATGCGGCGCTCGGCGGCAAGTTCAAAGACCCGATGCGCTTCGTGGTTTCCTCGGTGCGTTTTGCCTACGATGGACGCACCATCAGCAATACCCGGCCGATGCTGAATTGGCTGAACGGCCTCGGGGAGGCGCCTTTCGGCCGCGCGACTCCCGATGGGTACCCGCTGACCGAACTCGCCTGGGCGAGCTCCGGTCAGATGAGCCGCAGGTTCGAGATCGCGCGCGCGATCGGCTCCGGCAGCGCCGGGCTGTTCGACGCGGAGGATGACACCCCGCCCGGCGGCGGCGGCGGATTTCCCCAGCTCTCCAACCGACTGTACTATGAGGCCGTCGAGCCGTTTCTCGGCGCGGGCGCAAAGGCCGCGCTGGCACACGCCAACTCGCAGCAGGAATGGAACACTTTTCTGCTGGCCTCGCCCGATTTCAACTACGAGTGAGAGGAGCGATCCGATGAAACGCCGTCACGCATTGCAACTCGGCTTTGCGGCGCTGCTCGGCGCCGCGCACCCCGAGGCCGGTCTGTTCGCTGCGCCGCCGGCCGGGCCGCGGTTCCTGCTCGTGTTTTTGCGCGGCGGTTACGATTCCACGAATTTCTTGATCCCGTATGCGAGCGACTTTTATTACGAATCGCGCCCGAACATCGCCATCGCCCGTCCCGATCCCGCCTCGACCACGAGCGCGCTCGCGCTGAATGGCGACTGGGCGCTCGCTCCTGCCGTACGCGAGACCATCGGCGCCCTGTATCTGAAGCGCCAGGCGGCATTCATCCCCTTCGCCGGTACGGATGATCTATCGCGCAGCCATTTCGAGACTCAGGACAGCATCGAGCTCGGACAACCCTCCGGAGCCGCACGCAATTACCGCTCGGGCTTTCTCGGACGATTGGCGCAGACGCTCGGCGGCACCGCGCCGCAGGCCGATCCCATCGCGTTCACGGATGCGTTACCGCTCGCCTTCGAGGGCACCTCCTCGGTGCCCAATCTGTCGCTCAAGAACATCGGCAAAGCGCCCTTCGACGAGCGTCAGGCGCGCATTCTGAGCGACATGTACGCCGGCCACCACCTCGAGACGGCAGTGCGCGACGGCTTGGACCTTCGCCAGGAAGTCGCCCAAAAGATCGCGCAGGAAATGCTCTCGGCCAGCCGCAGCGCCGTCAACGGCAAGGGCTTCGAACTCGAAGCCGAACGCATGGCCCGGCTCATGCGTGACAAGTACCGGGTTGGCTTCGTCGACGTCGGCGGCTGGGATACACACGTCGGCGAGGGTGCGTCGCAGGGTGCGCTCGCAGCAAACCTCGCGAGTCTCGGCCGCGGCCTGCAGGTGTTCGCTCAGACACTCGGCACCGAATGGGACAACACCGTCGTCGTGGTGATCTCCGAATTCGGGCGCACGTTCCGCGAGAACGGCAACCGCGGTACCGATCACGGCCACGGCTCGGTTTACTGGGTGCTCGGCGGATCCGTCCGCGGAGGAACCGTGGCGGGCGAGCAGCGTTCCGTCAGCCGCGCCAACCTGCTGCAAGATCGGGATTTTCCGGTGTTGAACGACTACCGTGCGGTGCTCGGCGGCCTGTTCCGATCGCTTTGGGGTCTTTCCGCCATACAATGCGATGCGGTGTTTCCGCAGATTCGCCCGCTCGATCTGAAGCTTATTTAGGGGAGGAGTGCCATGTACGACATGAGAGTCCCGGCGATTGTCTTGGGGGCGATGCTTTGCGCCGGAGGCAGCGCGCTCGCAGGCGACGGAGTGACGGTCAAGGTATTGAACGACACGCCCGACGCCCTCACCGTGACCGTGTACGACCGCCATGCGCGGCCTCCGCAAGCGGTCGTGAGCGGCGAGGTCATCAACGGAAATTCCTCGATTTCCGTGTCAGTCAGCGCGGATGCGGCGGGCCGCGGACATCTGTCCTGGACTGCGACCTCGGTCGACCGCGACATGCGCCGGTGCGGGCACAAGGACAAGCCCGGCGTCAACGACGGCGACACCATTCGCGTGCACGCGAATCGCAGCTGCCCGGCCCGCTAGGCCGCGGTCAGGCGCTCAGGAGGCGGCGTTGAATTCCTCGCTGTGCACAGCCGGCAGCGGCGTCTGATTCTCGCCGGCATCCGCATGGCTCGAAGACAGACGCTTCATCAACGGCAGCATTGCAATCGCGATGGCCGTGCAAAGCACACCGGCGAATCCGAGCTTGTTGAATAAACTCGTATAGATGTTCAGGGACTCCACCGGATCCTTGAGTCCTTGCGGAATGTGCGCGAAATTCGCGACCACGCTGCCGAGATATTGCGAGAGGCCGGAGGCCACGTAGTACGCTCCCATCATGAAACCGCCCATCCGCGCCGGGACGTAGCGCGCAATCATGGCGAGTCCCAGGCCGCTGACGAGCAGCTCGCCGAGCGAATACAGCCCATATCCCCACACCATGATCCAGGACGACACCTTGCCGTCCACCGCCCAGCGTGCACCCACGCCGTAGATGAAGAAACCGATCGCCACGGCCGCGAAACCCCAGGCAAATTTCGCCGCGATCGAGGCGTCCCTGCCCGCGCGGCCCAGCGAGTTGTAGATGAACACCAGCACCGGACTCAGCACGACGATCCAGATCGAATTGAGATTTTGATACTGCTCCGGAATCCAGGTGAACAAGTGCCAGCCGAAGAGGCTGAAATCCAGATCGACGTTGTTTTGCGCGAATAAATTGAGCGAGGTCGACATCTGCTGGTAGAAGATGAAGAAGAATATGGTCTGCACCACCAGAACGAGGGCCGCGATGAGCCCCGCCCGCTCGTCGCGGTGGCTCACGCGGATCAGGTGAACGAAGACGGACAGGATGACCGCGCCCGCCGCGTACACGCACACCCGGGCCACCGCCTCGCTCTGCAGAATCACCACGGAGAGCAGCACCATGCCGAGGCTGCCCGCGACAACCACAGCCAGGCGTTTCGGCGCCGCGGGCAAGTCGTCCGCCGGAGAGCCGATGTGCGCCAGTGCGCGGCTCATCAGCGCGTAATTGAGCAGACCGAGAACCAGCCCTATCGAGCACACGCCGAACGCCGTGTGCCAGCCGGCGGAATCGCCGTAGCGTTCGCCCACGTAGTCGCGTATCCATGGGGTCAGGGTCATCGATATCATGGATCCGATGTTCACGGCCATGTAGTACATGGTGAAGGCGCTGTCGATCTTGCTGTCATCGCCCTCGTAGATCTTCCGCACCAGATTTCCCGAGTTCGCCTTGAACAGCCCGTTGCCGACGATGATCACGCCGAGCGCCATGTACAGGAAGATTTGATCGTCGGTCGGCAGCCAAAGCAGCGCGTAGCCGAGCGCGAGCACCACCGCGCCGATCTTCATGGTGCGGCGGGTGCCGAGCAATTTATCCCCGATCCAGCCGCCGATCGCCGGCGTCGCGTAGATGAGCGCGGCGGCGGCACCCCAGACGAGGTTCGCCCGCGTATCGACGAAGCCGAGCTTCTTCATCATGTAGGTGACCATCAGCACCTGCATGCCGTAGAAGCCGAATCGCTCCCACATCTCGATCAGAAAAACGGTCGTGAAGGAGCGGGTTTGAGAAACCGTTGCGGTCGGGCGAAGCATGGATTCATTACCCCCGGGCGCCGTCGGCGTGGCGGCTGGGTCGGAGCTTAGCAACATCAATAGGCAAGCGCGATTCCATCCGCACGCATTTCGCTCGCGGCTGCGTAAACCCGCGCGGAACCCTCGGCCCTCAGTTCGATGCACTGGTATCTGCCGAAGCCCCCGTCGGATGCGCCGATCGGCCAGCCGCGGTCCGTCAGCCGGCGGCGTGTCTCCTCCGGCACCCCGGACTCCAGGCGCAGGAGGCCCGCGGCCCCAAGGCCGGGCTCATCCTCTCCCATGGATTGCGGTGAACCCTGGTGATGCCAACGCGGGGCGTCGCCTGCGGCCTGGATATCGAGGCCATAGTCGACCCGGTTCACGATGATTTGCGTCTGTCCCTGGGGCTGCATGTCCGCTCCCATGACGCCGAACGACATCCAAGGCCGCGCGCCCACCGCAGCGAATCCTGGAATGATGGTCTGAAACGGACGCTTGCCCGGCCGGTACACATTCGGGTGTCCCTCGACGAGCGAGAACAGCTGACCGCGGCTTTGAAACATGAAGCCCAGACCGTCGGCCACCAGCCCCGAACCGAGCCCGCGATAATTGGATTGAATCATCGACACCATCAGGCCGCTGCAGTCGGCGACCGTCAGGTAGGTGGTATCGCCGCGGCCCGGGGCCCCGCGGTCGGGCGCAGCAGCGCGCACTCGATCCGGCCGGATGAGCTTCGCGCGCTCGGACGCGTAGTCCTTCGAATTCAGCCACCCGACCGGAACGTTCGAGAAATCAGGATCCGCGTAGTGACGGGCGCGGTCCTCGTAGGCCAACCGCTTGGCCTCCGCTTGCGTGTGGATCGATTCCGCGGATTGAAACCCCATGCCGCGCAAATCGAAATTCTCGAGAATGTTGAGCATCTGAAGGGTCGCCAAGCCCTGCGTATTGGCGCCCATCGCATAGACATCGACACCCCGGTAGCTGCTCACCAGCGGCTCGACCCATTCGCTCCTGTGCGCCTTCAGGTCTTGAAGCGACAGCCAGCCGCCGATGCGCTTGAAATAGCCGTCGATGGCGCGCGCGATGGGACCGTCGTAGAAAGCCTCGCGGCCGCCTGCGGCGATCAGGCGATAGGTGCGCGCCAGATCGGGATTGCAGAAAGGCTCTCCCTCGCGCGGCGCGTGCCCCAGCGGGGCATACGTGCGCATGGCATTGGCCCACTCCTCCACGCCGGAACCCGGCTCACGAAACAACTGCAGATCCCGCTCCCAGTGAAAGGCGATGACTTGCGGCACCGGTACGCCGCGTTCGCACATCTCGATCGCCGGCTCGAGAATCTCGGACCATTTCAGGCGGCCGAAGCGCTGATGCATGGTCCACCAGCCGTCCAGCGCGCCGGGCGTGGACACGGCGATTGCACCGTAGGGTGCGATCAGCCCGTGCGGCGAGCGATTGCGAACCACGTCGAGGCTCAATGATTTTGGGGAGCGGCCGGATCCGGCAAGACCCGCGAGCTTCGATACTTTCGGATCCCAGATCAACGCATAACAATCGCCGCCGATTCCAGATCCCGTGGGCTCCAAGAATCCGAGGCACGCAGCGGCGGCCACCGCGGCGTCGGCGGCGCTGCCGCCCCGCTTCAAGATGTCGATCGCGGTCAACGTCGCGTAGGGATGTGCAGTGCCGGCGGCGCCCGAGCATCCGTATACCGCGGATCTCGACGCGAAACTCGCGCCGGCGGGACGATCGCCGGCACGCACATCGTAGCGCGTTATGTTCATTTTACAGTCCCCGATTCGAGCGTTCGATTGAACAATGTGCAGCCGATTGTGAGCAAAAAACCACGGCTTCGAGCCGCTGCTTGAAATGAGTTCGCGTCTCGCCCGGATTGTGTGACGCGGTTAGCTTCGCGCCATGCACCCAGGGCATAACTTGGACCCGGATTCGATGACAGTCGAATTCGCTCCTGATTGTCGCGGGTGGTAACGAGATGCAAGTCAGTCATCGATCACTTCTCTTGGGTCTCGCGACGCTCCTGGCGATATCGGGCTGCGACATCAGTTCGCCCTGGGGCAGCAGCAGTTCAGGCACAGCGTACGGTGCTGCAAGCGTCACGGGCAATACCGGCGGCAAAGGGGGCACCGGCGGCAGCGGCAGCACCACGAGCCCCAAGGGCGGCGTCGGCGGCGAAAGCGGCACCGCGGGTACGGACGACACCGTCGTCGCCACTGCCTCCACCTCCAGTGTATCGGTCGCCGTGGGCTCGAACCAGACGATCAGCATCACGTTCGCCTCGAGCGATGGGCGATCGATCACCGGATTCGGCATTTCTGGAAGCTTGAGCACGCTGCCCACCGGCTGGAGCGGTCCGACGGCGTTCACCTGCAAGCTGGTGATGGCCGGCAGCGCCTGCGTACTCGACTTGACCTATGCCCCGACGGCGACGGACTCGGGATCACTGGTCGTCAACTATGTCTATGTCGACAACGCGAGCCTGTCGAAGGCACCCGGCGGTTCGGTCACGATCGCGTATCAGGCCATCGCCCAGAACAACGTCGTGGCGACCGCGAGTCCCAGCGGTCAGGTGAACGCGCTTCCCGGCGCCGGCACGCAATCGGTGAGCGTGAACTTCACCTCCGACACCAGCAACGCGACGATGGATGCGGCAATCACCAATTTGACGGTGACCACCGATCTCTCCGCCCTGCCGGCCGGCTGGTCGAGCGCATCGCCTTCCTTCTCCTGCGCCGTCGTCACCACCGGCAACGGTTGCCAGCTCATGCTGAGCTACCAGCCGGCCGCGTCGGCAAGCGGCGTGCTCACGCTGAACTTTGCCTACACCGACGATTCGGGCGCTTCCCGCGTCGGCAGCCTCAGCATCCCGTATGCCACCACCGCTTCGAACAACGTCGTGGCAACCTCATCGCCCGCCGGTCAGATCAATGCCGTCGAAAAAACCGGCAGCCAGGCCGTCGCCATCGATTTCAACACCGACGACGGTCGGCCTGCGAGCGGTCTGCTCGTCACCTCGAATCTGGCCGCGCTGCCGGCAGGCTGGCACAGCGGATCGAACAGCTTTTCCTGCGGCAGCGTCAGCACCGGCAACGGCTGCCATCTCGCGCTCACCTACGCTCCCACAGCGCTCGGCTCAGGGACGCTCGAGCTCGCGTATGCCTATGCGGACGATGCAGGGAATCAGCAGACCGGCACCCTCAACGTTCCCTATGCCGCGACCACCAACGATAACGTGGTCGCGACGCCCTCGCCGGCCGGGCAAATCAACGCCGTGGTCGGACAGGGATCGCAGAACGTCGCGGTGGCATTTACCACGGACGACACGCGCCTCGCCACTCTCCTGCAGGTCACCACCGATTTGACGACACTGCCGGCCGGCTGGTCGAGCGCACAAACGAGCTTCGCCTGCACCACCGTGAGCACCGGCAGCACTTGCCAGCTCAACCTGTCGTACACGCCGACGGCGTACACCACGCCCGGTACGCTCATGGTGGGATACAGCTACAAGAACAACGCAGGCCAGACGAAAACTGGAACGTTCAGCATCCCTTACCGTGCAACGACCAACGACACCATTGCTGCAACCCCCAGCCAGTCCCCGCTTGCGGTGATCCTCGGCTCGCCCACTGCGCCGACCCCGGTGACGATCACTTTCGCCACCGACGACGGCAATCCCGCGATCGGCGTGCCGGCCACCTCGAACGCGCTCACGATCACCTCCGGCCTCAACCCGCTGCCGCCCGGCTGGAGCGCGACCTCGACCACCTTCAGCTGTCTGACCGTGAGCGACGGCACGGTGTGTCAGCTGCCGCTGAGCTATGCGCCCAGCGCCGTCACGAGCGGAATGCAGACGCTCACACTCGGCTACAGCTATGTGAACGATGCGGGCTTTGCCAACACCGGCACCGCCACCGTCGGCTATCGGGCCATGTCGAACAATACGGTCATGGCGGCAGTGAACCCCGGCTCGCCGCTCAACGTCGCAAGCGGCAGCGTCAATAGCGTCACGGTGAGCTTCACCACCAGCGACGGAAATCCCGCCACGGGGCTGTCGGTATCGGGGCTGTCGCTGCCGGCCGGCTGGAGCGGACCGGGCAGCTTCACCTGCGCCACGGTTACCGGCAGCGCAGCGGGCTGCACGCTCACGCTCACCTATGCACCGACCGTTCCGGCCGGCAGCGCGAACCTGCCGCTGGGATTCAGCTACACCAATAACGCGGGACAGGCCGGATCCGGTGCCCTGACCATCCAATACAGCGCGAGTTGAGAGCTGGGCTCAATGCGGCGCGTGAGCCGGCATCGCCGCCGGAGCCCCCTCCCGCGGCGCGGCCTCCGTTCTCACCGGAATCTCGACATAGCTGTCGTTGTACCAGCGCACCTTGATCGGCGTCCTGCCGTCGTCGATCGACTCCTCGCTCACGTCGTTGCCGGTGCCGTAGTTGATTTCCCGATCGGGGCGTTTGCTCACGCGTAATACGATCACCAGCCGGCTGCCCACCTCGAGCCGGCGGCTGGTCATGCGCTCGCCGACGAATCCCAGCCTCTGCCGCTCACCCGCCCTCAGCAAATGCCGGTGCACCCGGTCGGCCGCATAGCTCAAGCGCAGCTCATCTGCGGGATTGAACAAGCGCACATAATCGCCGGCGGCCGTCAACGCATAGGCGGCGATGTCGATGTCCATGTCCATCTTGTTCACCGAAAAATCCAGCCGCCCGGTCAGCAAGCCATCGAAGTCTGTCGGTGCCTTGAACGGGCCGCTCACGAACGTCAAGGAATTGTGCGTGACCAGATTTCGAGTAATGAGGTCGCTCGGCGGCAGCCATCCCGCATCGCTCCGGTCCGTGAGGCTCACGGTCTGGGTAACCGCAGCGGGCTTCGCGCTCTTCCTCCTGATGAGCCGGCGTCCTTCGGCCGCATCGGCCGCGCCGGCGCTCAAATAAAATTTCAGCGAGGCGTCGGCCATGGCCTGCAGGGACGACACATGGCGCCACTCATTTGCGCCCATGACCTCGAAGTTGACCCGGTCCTGGAGTTCCGCGGGGGCAGCGCCGGCCTTCAGCGCATGGTCGAGCCACTGATATCGCAGCTCGCGCAAATCAATGAGCGCGGCCGCGTCCACATCGTAGCCTCGAACCGAGCCGGAGGCACCGTGCTGCATCGCTTCTTCGTCGTACGGTCCGATGAGCAACGTATGGTCCGCACGAGGATTGTAACGATGATGCTGCATGAAGTAGTAGAGCGCTGCGGGCTCCGCGGCAGAGAAATATCCGGTCATCGTGAGCACGGGAACGTTGACGCGCGCGAATTGGCGCTGATAAGGCACCATGCTTTGCCAGAACCGGTCGTAACTCGGATGGTTCAACCAGCGGATGAAGATCGGGTTGGGCCGGCCATAGATCGTCCCGAGATCGCGATAGCGCCGTCCGCTTCGATACCATTTCTCATCGAGCGCGCGCCAAGCGGCATCGTCGCCGAAATTCGAATCGCGGGCCGACCTGGTCCGGGTGACCTCGAGAGACCAGCGGTACGCCGAATTCTGAAAGATGCCGCCCGACATCGGCCTATCGACGCCGGGCGCGGTCGGATCCGAGACCGCGATGGCCTTGAGCGCGGGCGGCATGCGGGCCGCCGCCGCCCAGGCGGTGAATCCGCTGTAGCCCTCGCCGTACATCGCGACCCGCCCGTCGCTCCAGCGCTGCCTGGCGATCCAATCGATGAGGGCCCGCGCCGCCTCCCCATCGTGCTGATACGGAACGAAAGCGGCGACTCCTGCCGCTGCGCGGCGCATGTCCGCAAACACGCCCACATAGCCATGCGCCGCGCTTTCCTTGGCGGACACCGTCGGTCGATCGATGCCGAGCTCGAGCAGCGCGGGCAGCGCCGCCGAGGCGCCCTTCGGGCGGATCACGGTCGCCGAGAGGGTGCCGCGGCCGGGCACCTTGATGCTGACCTCGCCCTCTGCATAGCGTTTTGTCTCATCGGCCGCGTTGAGCGGTGCCACCCAAGGGGCAGATCCGCGGTATGCCTCGAAGTACGCGTAGTCGGACTCGAGCGTCACAGCCTCCTGCTGATTGATGATGTCCTTGGAGCGCTGCTCGTCGAGCAACCGCTGGAAACTCTCCTGAAACTGCTGGGCAGGAGCGGAGAGCCAGCCGGAGAGCATGAAGGCATCGTGATCGTTGAGCTTCGAGAATACTTCTTCATACGCTGTCGCGAACGCCTCGGAGAAGGGCACGTGCTTCTCCGCTTCGATGACCTTGGTCCGGGCGTAGATATCCAGCACCCTGCCACGCCCGACCGGGCGGCCCGAATCCGCGCGCCGGCGGCGCTCGTGCAGGGAGTCGCGCGACTCGACCGCAGCGGAATAGTCGCCCGCCGCCAATTGCAGCACCGAGAGGTTCGCCAGATATCGATCAGGATCGGAGTCCTGAAAGACGGGCAGCAGCCGCTCCGCCAGATCGCGCATGACCGCCGGCGTCCTTGCGTCGTCGGCCGAGAGCGGCGCGTGGAACTCGAAACTCTGCGCAGCGCTCAACGGCGGCAAGGCGGCGGTGAGTGCCGACAGCAACACGACACTCGCAAGGCGGCGGCCGGGCGTCATCGGCGTCCCCGTGGCATGCGCTTCCCGGCCGGAGCCGCCGGCGCGCGCGCAATCGTGTCCGCGCGCCCGGATTTGACGAGGTGAAGGACCGTCGAGAACAACGGGTGCGCTTCGCCGGGGCCGCCGATGTGAATGACCCCCGTGTCCTTCAACTCCCCGTCGAACACGCTTCTGATGACCTCGAGCACGTCGTCGTCGAGCGACCCGAAGGTGCCATCGATCAGCACCCAGGGCGGCGACTGGATCAAAATGCGCGCGAACACCAGGCACAGCTGCTCATCCTGGCTGAGCACCCGATCCCACCGATGGGTCTCATCGAGCATCAACGCCAACCGCTCCACGCCCAGGCGGTAGAGCGCCCGCGTGTAGGAGTTGCCGTTGAAGCTCTCCGGCTTCAATGGATAGGCGAGCACCTCGCGCAGCGTGCCGCGCGGAAGGTACGGCGTGCCGCGCGGCAAATAAAATATCTGTTCCCCGCGCGGCCGCGTGATTTCCCCGGAGCCCCACGGCCAAAGCCCCGCCAGCGCCCGAAACAACTGCGTCTTGCCGGTTCCCGGTGCGCCCAGGATGAGGACGCGCGCGCCCGCACCGATCACCGCTTGCGTCTCCTTGAGCCGGTCGGCATTGGCCTCTGAAACGATCTCCAGATTGGAGATTGCGATGACCCCGGGCTCGCCTTCCGTGTAGGTGATCCGGCTCTCGAAACCGTGCGGCTCGTGCAGCGACACGAGCGCGTGACGGAAGGTCGCGACGCGGAACAAGGTGGCGCGCCAATCGGCGATGGCGCTGAAGTTGTCGATGAACCAGCGCAGCGAGGACTGCGCCTGCGTGAACGCGCCTGCCGCCATCATCAGGCCGCCGAACGAAATTTTGCCCATGAAGTACAAGGGCGCCGCCACCAGGATCGGGGCGACGTTCGTGATCCATCCGAAGCCGGCGGTCACCCAGGTCAGATGGGTATGGCCCCAGATGATGCGGCGGGTGGCGGCGAGCACGTCGCCCAGGTTGCGCTCGATGCGGCGCTTCTCGTCGCCCTCGCCTTGCGCCAGTGCGATTGCATCCACGTGTTCGTTCGCCCGGACCAGCGAGAAGCGCAAATCCGCCTCGCGCGCGTAACGCTCGGCGTTGCGGCCCACCAGACCCCGCCCCACCCAGTAGCTCATCAACGAGCCGGCACTCGCGTAAAGAACCGCCGCCCATACCATGAAGCCGGGAATGGCGTAATCCCGATCGCCGATACGGAAGCTGAATGCGCTCGACAGACCCCACAGGACGCCGGCAAACGTGCCGAACAGGATCGATGCCTGGAGCAGGCCGATGCCCAGATCGGCGGAAAGCTCCGTGAGGTGGCGCGCATCCTCGTGCATCCGCTGGTCCGGATTCACGCCGATCGCTCCGGCGTTCGCCAGCCAGAACGCGCGCTTCGGCTTCATCCAATCATCGACCAGACTGTGCACCAAACCTTCCCGGAGCTTGAGCTCGAGGGTCTCGTTGAGCCACCGCTGCGTGACATTCAAGATCAGCAGACACCCGGCGATGAGAAAAAAAACGCCGAGCTGATAGAGGAACTCGCGCAGATCGCGGCGCGACAGGGCGTCGAAAAACGGCTTGTTCCAACGATTGAGGCGGATTTGTCCGTACGACGTCGCGGCCACGATGATCACGGTCACCACCATCAGGACCATGAGCGGCTTGCCGGCGCGCGAGGCGAAGATCGCGCGGGTCAGCGAGCGGACCTGGGCCGTCAGGCCGGCCGGCGCCGTGTCGGCCTCCGAATCGGGGCGGGGGACGTTGGAAGAGCGATCAGTCACGGTGCCGGGCGCCTCGCCACACATCGATGGGGCAGGATACCAGTCCTCAGTACGCGATGCAGAGAACCTCGGCGGGAGTCGAAGCCACGGCCACCGAGTCGCCGTCTATTGCCACGGGTGCGCCGCCGACTGTCGCCTCGCGCAGCGGCGCCGCGAGCGGTGGCTTCACGATGATGCGGCAATCCACGCCGGCGGCGATGTCGAACCGCACCGTGCGGGAATCGATCCGCCGCAGCGAATAGCTGAGCGCGCCGTAGAGCGTCGGCATCGAACGCACCGCGACACCGTCGCCCTCGATCCAATCCGCCGCCACTCCCGCCGCCAATACCAGCTCGCGGTCTGCTTCGCGCTCATAGGCAAACAGGCTGCGGATTGCGAGCACGTATTCCGCGGATATCCAGGTATGCGGGAGGTCGCCGACGTGCGCGGGCGCCTTGCGATCGCGCCACGCGATCTCCGGCCATTGATTCCAGGCCCGCGGACGCCGGTCGGACAGGAAAAAGCGCAGCAATTCGAGCGCCGCGTCCCGGCGTCCGAGCCGGACCAACGCTCCGATGATGCGGATCTCGTAGGGAGTGTAGTTCGGCGAGGTTGCGTCGGCGGAGCGCTTGGAGCGCCAATCGGCAAGATACCTGTCGAACGTACGCTCGACCGCCGCGCGATCGAGACCGCGGGGCACATCCAACAGGTAAATGGCATTCGCGGTGGCCGTGGGATCGAAATCCGCCCACTCGACGCTACCGGGAATGAAGTCGAGCTCGTGCGCCGAGCGGGTCGCCGCGACCGAGGCGAACAATCCCGCCCCCACCCGCTCTGCGAGCGCGAGCGCACGCCGGCAGAGCTCCTCGGCGCGCCGCGGGTCCGCATGTCCGCCGTTCGCGCCGGCCCATCGAGCGAGGTCGGCCGCGTCGCTGAGGCCGCGAAGCGCCCAAAAATCGTCCCAGTAGGAATGCACGGGCTGTGCGAGATAGCCTTCGTGGCTCACGGAAATCGGCAGCAGCCCGTCGCCCTCCAGAAGACCCTCGATGCACTGCACCGCCTTCTGGATGAAAGGCCACGCCTCGTCGAGAAACGGCCGGTCGCCGGTGAACCGGTAATAATCCGCGATCAATGCGAGGAGCTGTCCGTGACTGTCGTGCTCCACCAGCCAATCGGGCCCCTCCCGATCCACGCAGCACGGGACGAAGCCATCATCGCGCTGGTGCGGCGCGTACCAGCGGATGAACTCCAGCACTTCGCGTGCATGTCCCATTCGAAGCAGTGCCGCGCTCATCATGGCTCCATCTCGAATCCACGAGCGCGTATACCGCCTCGGGCCCGGCTGCAGCGCCGGCCCCGACCGGGTGATCAAGATGTGCGCCGTCGCCGTGAGCGCGGCGTCGATCGCCTCGCGCGCCCAGCCGCTGCCGGACCACTGATCCGTGCGCATCCGCGACTTCCAGTCGAATGCCGGCACGCCTGCCGGGCTGGCCTCCGCGGCGGGGCGCGCGCGCAAGGTCCGCTCACAGGACGCGCCCGGCTCCGCCACGAGGTGGAATTCAAAGGCGCCCGTCGCAAAGCCGAAATCGTCGCGTATCGAGCCGGCCGCCGGCAGCGCGCCGGCGCAAAGCCTCGACGCGACGAAGCCTTCGTCGAACGACAGGGCGCCGAATCGGACGGCGCCATCGGCTCTCACGGCGAGGCTTCGGTTAACCCGCAGCACCCCCTCCCGCCACTCAAGATCGTGAACGCGGCTTACTCCGCCGACATCGCGAAAACCTTGCCAGGGAGGCGTGACCTGAAATGGTCGCACGACGACGAATAGAGCGGCGTCCAACGGCGCCCCGGTTCTGTTGTCGACGCGATAGCGCACCCGCACCTCGCCATCCTCGGCGGCTTGCGCGATCACCGTGAGACGCCATTGTTCGGTCTCCCACAGCACCGCGGGAACGGGCACCCAGCGCTCCTCGAGCGCGGGGCACGGCTCGAAATCCGCCCAGGTGAAAAGTCTCGGACCGATCCGCAACATGGGCTCGAGCGAGAACGACGCCTCGGCCACTTCCACCATGCCATCGGTGTTCATGAGCGCACACTGCGTTCCGTTCGATCGGCCGATCGGCGTCCATTCGCTTTGCTCGCGATGCAGCCAGCGCGGATGCCAACCTCGCTCCTCGCCTTTCGCCACCGCATACCAGAACGCCTCGATGGAGCGCGAGAACTCGAACGGCTGAATGCGCAGCATCGCGCCGGCGCAAGGCCCCGGCAGATCGAGGCGCAGGAATCGCGCCTTGAGGTCCGGCAGATACACGTAGCTGCGCGCGCCTCCCGCATGCACGGCGACGTGCACGACTTCCCACCGCTTGCCGGTGTTCGATGCGCGAATTCGAAATCCCGTGGACGGCGCGCCGCCGGGCCAGTCGATGATGAGGCCGCCGATACGGTGCGGCTGCGCGCAATCGACCACGATCCAGGGCCGCCGATCGCCTGGATCGGGTTTCCAGCCCTGTCCGGTGAGCGCCGCATCGGCGCCGAATCCCGGCCGCGCGCTGGAGGCGATCGCCGTCGGCGCCCGATCCGGCGTCAAATCCTCGATCTCGAGATCGGCGATCCACAGCGAGCCGCGGCCGCCCTCGCCGGCCACGATGGCGATTTCGACGAATCCCAATTCCGTGATGGCACTGCCGCTGGCGGGACCCCAGGCGAACTCGATCTCGCGGCTCTCGATGGTCCAACGCCTCCAGCGTGCGGGTGGACTTTGGTGTTTGGCGACGTGACGCCAAACGTTGCGGCCCGAGGGGTCGAGCAGCTTGATCTCGAGATCATTGGGCGGCCCGTGTCCGCGCACCCGCAGGTGCACGGCGTACTCGCCCGGCATGGGCCTCGCCCAGATGCGCCTCGCGACCGCAAATCCCTTGCCACCCTTGAAATCGAAATCCAGACGCAGCGCCGGGATCTTTGCGGATGGAGCCACGGACACCTCCAGCGTGACGTCGCCGGAGACGGTCGGCTGCCACCCGGACAACGGGATCGGGTCGCGCGCGCGCGATTCAAGCATCAGGCGGCGGCGCCCATGTCCACGAGCCGCACCCTCTCGTCGGCCGCGGCGGACTCGAACTCCTCGCAGATCACGGTCAAATCATCCTTGTCCTGTGCGGCGACCGCGCTGATCAAGCATGCCCGGTTGCGGCCGCGGCGTTTCGCCTCGTACAGCGCCTTGTCGGTGAGGCTGATCGCGCTCTCGAGCGAGATCTCCGTATCGGCGCCCGGCATCGGAAAGCACGCATAGCCGATCGAAATCGTGCACCGGATGGCCTGGCCGTTCCAGAGCACCGGATCGCGGCGCACCGCCTGAAGCAGTCTCTCGACCGTCCGGTCGGCCTGTTCGGGCGTGATCGGATCGAGCACGGCGAGGAATTCCTCCCCGCCCCAGCGTACCAACTTATCGGTCTCGCGCAACGCCGCGGACAGACGGTGGCTCACGGTGGCGAGCACGGCGTCGCCGGCCGGATGTCCCAACGTATCGTTGATTCGCTTGAAATGATCCAAATCCGCAAGCAGCACGCAACCTCCGACCGGCCGGCCGCCGTCGACGCTCAGTACGTGCTCGTTAAAATAGCGGCGATTGCGCAGGCCGGTCAACGCATCCCGTTCGCTGTTGAAGCGCAGCCGATCGTTCGCGCGACGCACCCGTGCGAACGCCCAGATGAGCGCCGCGCAGATGCAGGTCACGAAGCCCGCCGCGGCCACGATCAGCTGTTGCTTGAGCCGCTGGCCGTGCATTTCCGAGGCTTTGAGCGCATTGTCCCGCCTCAGCAACTCGAGCTCGCGCGCGCGCCTCTCGTCGTCGAACTTGGCGGAGAGCTCGAGGAATGCGCGTTGACGCGTGCCGGTCATGATTTTCTCGCCCAGCGCGTCGTATCGATGATAGGCCTGGATCGCCATCATCAAATAGCCGGCGTGCTCGAGCGCGTCGGCGTACTCGCGCAGATACTCCTTGGCGTCGAGCAGATTGTCGCCCTGCACGGCAGTGTCGATCGAGGCTTCGGCGAGCTTCTCGCCCTCCTTGATGTTGCCGAGACCGATGTACGCCAAGCCCTCGTTGAAGAGCACGATGCTTTCGTCGCCGCTGCCGCGCATCTGCGACACCAACGGCAGCGCCTGTTTGGAGTATTTGAGCGATTCGGCGAAGTCGCGCGTCTTGAGATGGGAGTCGCCGAGATTGAGGTAGGCATGTGCAAGCCACTTGGTGCTGTCCGAGCGCGTGGCGTGCTCGAGCGCCGCGAGACTGGCGCGCCGCTCCGCCGCGCGGTCACCCTGACGATCCGCGATGTCCGATGCCCGCACTTCCACCTCGGTCAGCGCCGCCTCATCGCCGATCGAGGAAGCCAAACGCCGCGCGCTCTCGAGCTGGTCGGACGCGCGGTCGTAATTGCCGGTATTGGTGTAGATCAGCGTGAGCCAGAGCATCGCATGGATGCTGCGCTCATCGTCGTGCATGTCGCGGGCCAGATCCAGGGCCTCTTCGAGAAATGGCAGTGCCGCCTCGGCCTGCCCCAGGGTCCGCAAGGTATTGCCCCGAAGTATCGACACACGATAGCGCTCGGCGTCGGATTCGATGGCCGTCATGTCGATCTGGTTGAGCTCCTCGCGCGCCGCCGCGTACTGCGCGTTCTCGTAGTGGGAGTAGGCGCGCACATAGTGCTCGGCCAGAATGGCGGACTGATCCCCGTCCTCCGCGATCGCTTTCAGCCGCGCGATCGTCGCATCCACATCCGCGTCCCGGCGATTGTCGACATAGACCATCGCGCGAACTTCCAGGAACTGCACTTCGGAGGCGCGTCCTTTCGCCAGCGACGGCGAATCGATGATTTTCTCGGCGCGTGCGGGATCCGACCAATCGAGCATCTCGATTCGATCAGAAAAGGACATGTCTGCCGCCTCCACAGCCGTGGCGGCAGTCCATGCCAAGAGCCCCATCAAGGCCCATTTTCCAGTATGGCGCATACCCGCCAGCCCTAGCACTGCATCGCAGCATCCTCGTGGGGCCAATCTGATCATGAGGCTGTTTCAGACGGCGTGACGGAGGTCATCCCGTGAGCTTTTGTTGGCCTCTTTTTCAAGCTATTGGCCAGGGATGTGATTCGGATCGTGATGGCCCGGTTCGGAGGCGGACGCTCCTCCAGCCGCCAGGGCCGCATGCAGGCGCTCGCGAACTTCGCGGGTATGAATCGGCAGCACGATCACCAGTCCCGCCTGGGCCGCCTCCAGCAGGGCCCGGGCTGCACTCTCCTCGTCGATCCGCCGCTCGATGCGGTCGCCGGGAACGCCGGCGGCCAACAGCGCCCTCTCGAGCAGCGTGGGCACTTCGCCGATCGGCCGACCCCGCAGCATGAGAGGCAGTTCCTTGATCATGACGCGATCGGGCTCGAAGCGAGCAGCCGTGCGGGCGAGCGCGGCGATCGCCTGGTCATCGCGATTGCCGGCCTGCCCCAGCAGCAGCGACATGCGCCGCGGGCGAAGAGACCGGGCCGCAGCGAGGAGCTGCTCCAGGCCGTCCGGATTGTGCGCGTAGTCGATGAGCACGGTCGCTCCACGGAAATCCCACCGCTCGAGCCGACCCGGATTATCCTCCGGACGGCTGCCGAAATGCTGCGCGGTGCGCCGAATTTCGGGTACCGGCAGCTCGAGGACTGCAGCGACAAGCGTGGCGGCGGCGAGATTCGCCACGTTGTAGCGCGCGGCACCCCCCCAGGTCAGGGGCAGCGTCGACAGCGCTCCGATCTCATGGTCTTCTCCGCTATGGTGAAGCACCAGATGCCGGCCCCACACACCGCAGGTGCTGCCACCACGCCGCCGCAATGCCTCGAGCGCAGGATGCGCATGGTCCATGGCGAACAACGCACGCCGGGCGCGAGCCGCGTGCGGCAACCGGTCGGCGGCCGCCATCAGGGTGTCATCGCCGGCGTTCAGCACCAGCGTGCCATGCTGACATACGGCGCGCGCCACCACCAATTTCGTTTCCGCCAGATCATCCGCGTTTTCAATGCCGTATTCACCGAAGTGATCGGCGCTGACATTCGTGACGACGGCCACGTCGGCCCGGGCAACCGCCAGCCCGCGCCGCAGGATGCCCCCGCGTGCGGTTTCCAGGACTGCCAGGGTGACATCGGAGCGCCGCAGCACCACCCGCGCCCCCGCCGGCCCCGAATAGTCGCCAAGCGCCACGGGCCGGCCGGCGACGAACACCCCCTCGGTGCAGCTGTATCCGGGAACGGCTCCCGCGGCCGCCGCGATCGATGCGAGCAGTCGCACGGTCGTCGTCTTGCCGTTGCTGCCCGTCACGAGCGCGGTCGGAATGTCGTGCAAGGCGCTCCAGGGTACGCTGTCGGCTGCGGGCGGTGCCGCGCGCGGCCAGCACAGGCTTCCCGTCCCGGCGCCGATGGAAATCTCCGCGTCGTCCTCGAACAGCGGGAGCTCATGTCGAGACGCCGCCGCGCGCAGATTCACCAGCGCGGGATTGAACTCGGCCGCCGCGCGCGCGGCGAGCACCGGGGTGGGATCGCTGCCCAAATCTTGCGCGCGATCGAAAGCGGTGACGCCGGCTTCAGCCGCCGCGCTCTCCCAGGCCCATTCGGACAGCTCCGTGGCGGTCAGTTGCGCGTCGGGCGGTGCGCGAAATACGAGGAAAGTGCTGTCGCCGGCACGATCGATCACCGGCTCCGGGTCGGGCCACCCCAGCGCTTTCGACACGCGCCGAACACTCGCAGCCCAGCGCTCGAGCGCACGCGGCTCGGCGGCGGCCGCTCCGATCGGCGTGAGTGTCACCGCGGGGCCGTCAAAGTAGCGGCTGGGTCCGGTCAGGCGCCGCGAGTCGATGAACCCATAATTCGGCTCCGGCTCGGCTTGCCGCTCCGGCTCGGCTTGCCGCTCCGGCTCTGCCTGGGACTCCTCAGCCATCGTCAATCAGCCGCTTCCCCGACGAATCGAAGCCCCCGCTCCTCGCGCACAAATCCCTGCGCCTCGAGCGCCGCATCGCCGGCACCCCCTCCCGATGCATGCCCTTCGCCGACGATGAGCGCCGGCCGGCTCGCTGGACGGGCGGGCTCAGCCGCCGGCGACTGCGGCGGCGAAACCGGGTCCCCGCTGGTGTCCGGCTTGAACTTGATGATCTGTTTCCAGGAGCGGGTCAATGCATCGGCAAACACCAGCAGCAAGTCCCCGGGCCGCCCCATCGCAAGCGCCGCCGCTATCGCCTCCTGCTCGTCAGGAATCACGTCGATCGCGGCGTCCGCGACCCCCTGCGCTCTCAGCACCTCGGCGATCATGGTCGGCACCTCGGCCTCCGCGCGCCCGCGCAGGCCGTCGTCGCGCCGGCAAATGTAGTGATCGAATCGCCCGGCAACCTTGAGGGCGATCGCGCGGATATCCTCGTCGCGGCGGTCGCCGGGTCCCGCAACGACCACGATCCGGCGGCCGCGCACGTCGAGGCGTGCGGCGAGATCCGCCATTGCGCCGACCGCGTGGGCATTGTGCGCATAGTCGAAAATCACCTTGAATGGGTGCTCGTCGTAGACGTTCATCCGCCCCGGAGCCTGGAAAAAAGTGCTGTCGAAGGTGCGCAATGCCTGCCGGATCGCGTCGAGCTTGATGTCGAGCGAGAAGGCGAGCGCGGCGGCGAACATGGCGTTCTGCACGTTGTGCATCGCGCGCCCCTCGAGCGTCGCCGGAATCAGATGCGTCCACATGAGCGGAATGTGGCGGCCCTTGTCGTACAAGGTGATCATCTGTCCGTTGACGCCGGCCTCGAGACCGCAGGCGCGGCCGCCGGCCCGTATGTGCTCGCGCACCACGACATGATTGGGATTGAGCGTCACATAGCAGAGATGCTTCGCGTCCGTGTGGGCCGACATCCGGATGGTGTGCTCGTCATCGGCATTCAGCACCGCACAATCCCGTGCCACTTCGACCACGATGCGCTTGACCTCGGCGAGCTGCTCCAGGGTATCCACGCCCTTCATGCCCAGATGGTCGGATTGCACATTGAGCACCGCCGCGACGTCTGCGAAGGGCACGCCCATGCCGGCACGCACGAGGCCGCCTCGGGCAACCTCGAGCACGGCGAGGTCGATGCTCGGGTCGGCGAGCACCATGCGCGTCGCCACCGGGCCGGTCATATCGCCCTCGACGGTTCGCTGACCGTCGATGTACACGCCGTCGGTCGTCGTCAAGCCCGGCGTGAAGCCTGCCATCTTGGCGATGTGGGCCAGCATGCGCGCAGTGGTGGTCTTGCCATTGGTGCCGGTGATGCACGCGATCGGCACCCTCGATGGCGCACCCTGAGGAAACAACATGTCGATCACAGGACCCGCGGCGTCGCGCGGCGTGCCTTCGCTCGGCGCCACGTGCATGCGAAAGCCGGGCGCGGCATTCACTTCGCAAATACCCCCGCCGACCGTCTTGTAGCTCTCCGCGATATCGGGACAAAGAAAATCCACACCGCCCACATCGAGCCCGATGGCAGTGACCGCGCGGACCGCCATGTCGCGATTGTCGGGATGGATGATGTCGGTCACGTCGGAGGCCGTGCCGCCGGTCGACAAATTGGCGGTGCTTCGCAGGGCAACCACCTGATCCGCCGGAACTTTGGAATCCGCCGTCAATCCCTGGCGCGCCAGCATCATTTCAGCCTGTGCGTCGAGCTCCAGGCGGGTCATCACCTTCTCGTGGCCGACGCCGCGCCGTGGATCTTGATTGACGATATCGACGAGCTCGCGAATGGTGTGCGCGCCGTCGCCGATCACACGGCCCGGTGTGCGGCGAGTCGCCGCGATGAGCTCCCCGGCGACGACCAGCAGACGATGGTCTTCGCCCTGCAGATAGGTCTCCACGATGACCGAATTGGAATGCTCCGCCGCGGCGGCGAAACCGGCGCGCACTTCCTCCGCATTCTTGAGGCCGATGGAGATTCCGCGCCCGTGGTTGCCATCATAGGGTTTCGTGACCACCGGGAAGCCCAGGCGCTCGGCGGCGCGCACCGCCCGCTCGGCGGAGCGCACGAGCTCCTGCCGCGGCACCGGCAAGCCGCAATTCGCCAAAATCTTGTTGGTCTCCTCCTTGTCCTGCGCGAGCTCGACGGCGATGTGACTGGTGCGGCTGGTGACGGTCGCCTGGATGCGCTGCTGGTACTTTCCGTGGCCCAACTGGATGAGGCTCTGCTCGTTCAAGCGCAGCCAGGGAATGTTGCGCTCTTCCGCCGCCTTGACCAGGGACGCGGTCGAGGGTCCGAGCGCGCGCCGCTGGGCGTAGCGGATGTACTCGTCGCGCTTCTCGCTCCAGTTCCAATCCGCGGGTACCGCGCCGTTCGGTCGCATGCCTTGGGGCAGCAGGGAGCAAAGCAGTTCGATGCCCAGTTCGCCGGCGGCGATCCCCTCGTCGCGCTGCGCATATTCATACACGACCGTGTAGACCCCGCGCACGTCGGTGCTGCGTGTCTTGCCGAACGACACATCCTCGCCGGCGATATTCTGCAGCTCGATCGCCACGTGCTCGAGCACGTGGCCGAGCCAGGTGCCTTCGCCCTCGCGCAGACGCCTGATGAGCCCACCCGGTTCCCGATAGGAGCAGCCGTGCTCCGCAAGAGTCGGCAACGCCGCCACCAGATCGTCTACGAATCGGCCGCCCAACCGGCCGCTCGGCCACTCCTCGAGCGCCCCCAGATCCAGCAACAGCTTGATGACCGGGAAGTGCGCGTACATCGACGGACCCACGTAGACATTGCGTTCGAGGATGCGCATCGATATCCCTTCCAAGCTAGCGTTTGGTTTGAACCAGTGTACCGGCGTCCGCCTGTCGGGAGTGCAAATTGAAGGTGGCGCCCTTGGTGAGAATATGCATTTTTACACCCAAAAGGCATACCGGCCGGCCTTCCGGCACGTTATCCATGGAAGAAAACTGCACTTCGGCCGCATCGACCACGGTGATCGCCCCCGAACCCTCGACGTGGACCGTGTTGTCGGGCTCGATGAATGCCGCAGTGTCCTCGTCCAGACCGATGCCGACGGCGAACGGGTTGTAGGCCAGCGCCGTGAGCAACCGGCCGAGGCGGTCGCGTTGCCGGAAGTGCTGGTCGATGATGAATCGGTTGGTGAGGCCGAGTCCCGGCGCCAGTCGGACGGAGCCTGCCACGGGGGTGCTGCCCTCGTCGCCGAAGGCGATCATGTGTTCGCACAGGAACGCGGCACCGGCGCTGGTGCCGGCGACCGGAACGCCGCCCGCGTTCAACCGCCGCACGGCCTTCGCCACCGGGGTGCCTCCGATCAAGGTGGACAACCGGAGCTGGTTGCCGCCGGTGAAGAAAACTCCGCTCGCGCGCTCCAGCCGCTCGAGCCGGCCCGCTTCCTCGGCATCGCGCCGGGTATCGAAATCGAGCGAGACGACGCTGCGCGCACCCATGTCGCCAAAAATGCGTTCATAGCGGGGGCCGGTGTCGCGCACCAAGCTGGCGGTCGGGATAATGGCAATGTGTGCCTCTGCGGCGCCCGCCAGATCGACGAAGCGACGCAGGATTTGCGGCGAGCTTTCCTTGTCCTCCGCCCCGCCGATCGGAATGATCCACCCGCGCCGGCCGCCCTCGATCACCTTGCTTGCACACATTTGCGGTACCCACCCCCACTTTTGGACCGCGATCATGCCATGCGACATCGGGATTGGCCGACATCATTATTGCGGTCCGACGGCCGCCGAAGCGGGGCGCCCTCCTACACGGACGCCGCCGCAAGGCCCGGACTCCCCTTTATAATCCCGCGTTGACCGCCGATCGCGACGTGTTTTCGGACGTGGAGGCCATATCCCTATGAAGCTCATCCCGCTGACCATCCTTCTGGTGTTGGCGACCGGCACGGCATTCGCCGACGAGCCGGTCGGCTTCCAGCACGGCATGCAACTCCTGACCAAGTACAGGTGCCAGACCTGCCATTCGGTGGACAAGGCCATGGCCGGGCCGTCATTGCACGCGGTCGCGAAGCGATACGCCAGCGATCCGCACGCCCGCTCAGTGCTGAGTGAGAGCATTTTGAACGGCAGTTCCGGCGTATGGGATAGCGCTGCACCCATGCCGCCCACCAAGGTACCCGACTCGGACTTACGGCCGCTGGTCGAATGGATACTCTCGCTCAACCAGTACTAATGGCCGCAACGATTCTTCTCCTGAAACTAGAATTTACTTATTTAATATAATATATATTATTGAAAAATATAATTATTTAATGTAGCCGGCGGCGGCCAGTGGTGCTGTCGGGCTCAGCGCACCAGCGTCGCAATCATCGCACCATCGCCGCCAACCGCTGCGAGCGCGCGGGCAGCTCGACGGCGGCATGCAGTCGCGGGCCGTCGGACCTGCACTTCCCCGATGCCCGCGAAGACGCGGCAATCCGCAAATGGCTGCCGGCCACGAAGGCGGTGCCGTCGGGAATGACGAGACCGGCCTGCCGATGCCGATCCGCCCGGGGCCAACAGGGTGACGGTACCGTCGTCGAAGATCACGCCGGACTCCCTCGGCATCAATCCGTTAGCGCGCGCGCATCGGCTTGAGCGTGGTCAGATCATTGAGGTAGAAGCGATCGAGAAATTCGACGGCGTCGGGACCGTGAATCTCCCACTTGCCGAGTGGTGGGGCGTCGAACAGCCCCGCCATGGTCCCCGATCAGTGCGCCAAGCTCGCGCCGATATACACTCGCTTATTGCTGAGATAGCATGATTCTGCCGGCGCGCCGATGCTGCAAGATCTCGAAGTACTCATCCTGATGTTGTTCGTGATTGCCGGGGCGGCAGTCGCGGCCGATCGCCTGAAGATTCCGCCCGCGATCGTGCTGGTGATCACAGGAGTGATCCTGGCCGTCCTGCCGGGCCTGCCCACCGTCGACCTGGCTCCCGATCTCATCCTGCTCCTCGTGCTGCCTCCCATCATCTATTCGTCGGCGGTCGCGATGAGCTGGTGCGATTTCCGCTTCAATTTGCGGCCGATATCGCTGCTCGCGGTCGGCTGCGTGTTGTTCACGGCGACGTCCGTGGCCGCCGCCACGCACTGGATGCTCGGACTATCCTGGCAGGCCGGCTTCCTGCTCGGCGCCATCGTATCCCCACCCGACGCGGTGGCGCCGCTTGCCATTGCGCGACGCCTGGAGGTTCCGCGGCGGCTGATCGTCATTCTCGAGGGCGAAGGCCTCGCCAACGACGCAACCGCCCTGGTGCTGTATCGATTCGCGGTAGCCGCCGTCAGTGTCGGCTCGTTCTCCTTCTCGCACGCCGTCGGCACGTTCGCGTGCATCGTGGTCGGCGAGGTTCTATGGGGCTTGGCGGTAGGCTGGGGGATGCTGCGCGTGCGTCACTGGGTGCGCGATCCGCGCATCGAAATCATCCTGTCCGTGTTGACGCCGTTCGTCGCCTACTGGCCGCCCCAATATCTCGGCGGCTCGGGCGTACTTGCGACCATCTGCACGGGTCTGTACATCAGTTGGAACGGCCTGCGCTTGATCAGCGCCGCGACCCGGCTGCAGGGCATTTTCTTTTGGGACTTCCTGATCTATGTCATCGAAGGGATGATCTTCCTGCTGACGGGACTGCAGGCGCGCACCCTGATTGAGCGCATGGCCGGCCACTCCTTCAGGGAGCTCGCGGTCTCCGCCGCGGTGACCAGCCTCGTGGTCATTGCCACCCGTTTCATCTGGATGTATCCGGCCACCTACATCCCGCGCTGGATCCCCTCGATCAGACGCAGGGATCCGGCGCCCCCGTGGCAGTGGCCGTTTGCCCTGGCCTTCACCGGGGTCCGCGGGCTCGTCTCGCTGGCAGCGGCGCTCGCCATTCCGCTGACGATCGAGAACGGGAGTCCGTTTCCGTATCGCGATCTCATCTTGTTCCTCACCTTCATCGTCATTCTGGTGACCTTGATCGGCCAGGGCCTCGCATTGCCGGCCGTCATTCGCGCGCTGGGACTCGCCAATCAGGGACGCCGCGAGCGCCGCCAGGACCGGGATCAGGAATTCGCGGCGAGGCGGACGGCGATCGAGTCGACGCTCACACGGCTGGATCAAGTGGCCGCCGAGCAGCAGACTCCGGACGATGTATGGAAGGGGCTGCGCGCGCACCTGCTGGGGCGGCTTCGCCAGGTGATCGATCGCAGCGATGGGGATGCCGACCACGGCGCCAGGAGCCGGCTGGTCGACGACCTCGAGCTTCAGTTGCTCGGCGCGGAGCGTGAGACCGTCAACGACCTCTACCAGGACGGCAAGCTGACGGCCGAAGCGCGCCTGCACATCGAGCGGGAGCTCGACCTGCGGGAAGCGCGGATTCACAGTCAGATTGCGGAGATCGAATCGTGAGGATCCTCATCGTCGAGGACGACGACAAGATCGCCTCGTTTCTGGCCAAGGGTCTCAAGCAAAGCGGCTTTTCGGTCGACATGGCGGCCGACGGAGAGGAAGCCCTGTCGCTCTGCCGGACGATCAATTACGATTCGATCGTCCTCGACATCATGCTGCCGAAGCTCGACGGTTTGTCGGTGCTGCGCGCAATCCGTGCGGAGAAAAAGCTGGTTCCGGTGCTGCTGCTGAGCGCCAAGGCGAGCGTGGACAATCGGGTGACCGGACTGCAGGCAGGCGCGGATGACTACCTCACCAAGCCGTTCGCCTTTTCCGAACTGCTCGCCCGGCTGCAGGCCCTCATTCGACGGGCAACGCACGTGGCGGAACCCACGACACTCGCGGTCGGCGACTTGTCGATGAATCTTCTCACCCGCGAGGTGTTCAGGGCCGGCCAGAAGATCGAGCTGCAGAGCCGGGAGTTTGCATTGCTCGAACTGCTCATGCGGCATCCCGGCCGGCCGGTCACCAAGACCATGATATTGGAGCATGTCTGGGATTACAGCTTTGATCCGCAAACCAACGTCGTGGACGTGCTCGCGCACCGGTTGCGCTCGAAGCTCGAAAAAGGTTTTCCCTCGAAGATCGTGCATACCATCCGCGGCGTCGGATATGTCATCAAGCCCCCCTGACACCGGCTCGCGCAGCGACGGCGGCTTGCGCGGCAACGGCGCCTGGCGCAGCGTGACGGTGCGTTTGAGTCTCTGGTACGCACTGCTGTTTACCGCCAGTGCGGGAGTCCTGTTCGGCCTTTCGTATTTTTTGCTGGGTGCGGCTCTCGAACGCAAGGATCATGAGGTGATCGAGACCCGCCTCCGCGCCTGCGCCGCGATCTACGAGAGCGGCGGCGTCGGGGCGTTGCAGGATTTCGTCCAGCGCAGCCGGGGGACCGACAGGGCCAATGCGTTTTTCGTGAGGGTCGCCAACCCCTCGGGCAGCGCCTTGCTGCTCGATGTACCGGAGGACTGGGTGCAGTTCGATCCCGCCGCCCTGAGCCCCGGCGGCGATCCCGGGCATCTCGTATGGCTCAAAATTCCCAAGGACCAGGAGAGCGATGTCACCGTCGCGTCGGCGCGCCTGGCCGACGGCTCGACTGTGGAGGTGGGGCGCAAGACCAACAACCGCGAGGCCGTCCTGCAGCCGTTCCGCGTGAACTTCCTCGCGGTGATGACGCCTGCCCTGCTGCTCGGCGTGATCGGGGGCGCCCTGTTCGCGCATCGTGCGACCAAACCCGTGCGCCAAGTCGTCGCCACCGCCCGCTCCATCATCGACACGGGCGATCTCTCGGCGCGCGTCGAAGCCGGCGCCGATCAGGGCGGACTCGAGGAATTGGCGCGCCAATTCAATCGCGTGCTCGACAGAAACCAGGCGCTGATTCAAGGCATGCGCGAGGCCTTGGACAACGTGGCGCACGATCTGCGCACGCCGCTCGCACGCCTGCGCAGCATCGCGGAAGCGGCGGTGCAGACGACCTCGGACCCCGCTGCCGAGGAAGCACTCGCCGACTGCGTCGAGGAGGCCGATCAGGTGCTCACCATGCTGACCGCGCTCATGGACATCACCGAAGCCGAGTCCGGTGTCATGCACCTCAACCTGGAGGCCACCTCGATATCCAACCTGCTCGACGATGTGATCGACATCTACCAACTGGTCTCGGAGGAAAAGCGCATCGCGGTCACGGCGGACCTCGAGCCCCCCTGCACCGCGTCGGTGGATCGGGTGCGCATGCGTCAGGTGTTCGCCAATCTGCTCGACAACGCGCTGAAATACACCGCGGAAGGCGGCACCGTCCGCATCTCCTGTCGCAGCGACGCAGCAGGTGTGCTCGTCATTTTCGGCGACACCGGCATGGGCATATCGACCGAGGAGCAGGCTCGCATCTGGGGGCGCCTGTATCGCGGCGACAAAAGCCGCTCGCAGCGTGGGCTGGGGCTGGGGCTGAGTCTGGTGAAGGCAATCGTCGAGGCGCACGGCGGGCACGTGGCGGTGCAGAGCCGGATCGGGCATGGCTCGACCTTCACCGTGTCACTGCCCGCGCGAATCGACTAGCCGGAGACACCCGCAACGCGACTGCAGGCCACCAATGACTACCGGGGATCCGCCACCGGCCCCTCCACGAGCGGGCCGGGAGACGCCGCCGGCTCAGCGCAGTCCACCGGCTCAGCGCAGTCCACCGGCTCAGCGCAGTCCACCGGCTTACCGTCAGTCCCTGGCGGTCTCTACTGGCGAGAGCTTTCCGGAATGACCGCGGCGAGATCGCTCGACGCCACCCACCCTTCATGACCCCGCGAATCTCGAATCAGCTCGAAATCACCGTGACGATCCAGACGCCTCACGGTGGCCGCCGCCGGGATGGTGAACAGCGTATCGGCGCCCGCGACGGGCGAGACACTCGCTGATGCCTGCCGTAGGGCGATGTACTCTGACAGGACGGGGAAAGTCGCCGCCGCATTGAACATGCTCGCGCTGATCGCCGCGCAACCCACCACGGCTCCCACTGCGAGCGCTCCGCGAAAAGGTGCGCGCCTTGCAAGCGCCAGCAGGCAGCAGCCCCCCAGCGCAAGACCGACGATCCCGATCCAATACATGATATTGGGGTTTGCAAACCTTCCGTACTGCTCCAACCAGCTCCCGGTGCCGTCGGGCAGGCCCGCCGACTCCCGCACGCGATGCAGGTTCCAGCGCAGATCGGGGTCCGTCGGCGCAAGCAACCGGGCACGTTCATACGCGAGCACGGCGAGCGCGGGCTTCCCGGAACGCGCATAGGCATTCGCCAAATTGTACTGCTGGGCCGCGGAATAATCGGCGGACACCGGCGGCGAGTCGACCGCGGTTTGTGCCCGCAACCCGCCCGCCAACACGCTGAACGCCAACACCCCCGCCGCGAGCATTCCCGCAAGTTGCGACACTCTCATGACGGCGTCCCGTCACCGACGTGGCGCAGCACGATTCGCTTCCATTGCCGAAACTCCAACGGCGTCATTTTGAGATTGGAATAGGCCGCCTCGTCCGCGAGCATGAAAACCCGCGTGATTTCGCCGTCGGATCCCAGCTTCGAGACGACCTCGTCGGTGGTCACGGCAGGGAGAGCGACGCCCCATTTCGACGCCAATACCTTGCATAGCGCGGTGCGCGCCACACCGAAGAATGACTGGACGTTGCCCGCTGTCGCGTACTCGTCCATCTCGCTCGCCAGCGCATCGACGGAGGGCCGCATGAAGGGCTCCAGGCGGGTGACTTCGCCCGGCCGCTGCGCACGGCGCATCCACAACCAAGCCGTCGACAGGGCAACCAACACCAGCGGCGGGACGGCCATGTACGCGGGTTGGAAGTAATGCGGAAGCAGGGTGCTGATCCGGCCGCCGCCATCATCGGGACGGTCGGGGCGCCATGCCGGCGCTTCAGAGTCTGCCGTAGTCGACGCGGCGCCCGTAGAGGCCGGCGGGCTGCCCGCCAACGCACCTGCGCCTCCGGGCGCCGGCGTTATCGCCACCGTGAGTGGCTCGGTATGCGCCTGCTCATAGCGCCGAGTGGCCGGATCGAACCAGCTGAAATGAACTTCGGGAACGGTGCGCGTGCCCGCCTGCAGCGATACCAGCGGCTGCTCGAATACCTTCTCCCCGCGATAGCCGATTTCGTCCTCTGGTTTGAAATTGGCAGTCGGGGTATAGGCCTTCCAGCCATCGGCGTCTTGCAGCATGGGGGAGGATACGCGTTGGAAATCGCCTTCCCCCGACACCCGCATGCGAAGCGTGATCGGATCGCCCTCGCCCGCCTTGTCTTGCGAGATGTCGCTCGAGACCGCGAACTTACCCACGGCGCCGCCGAAGTCAGCCGGTCGACCCTCGGTTGGGAGCGGCAGCACGGTGAACGTTTCCGGATTGCTTGAAACCGTCACGTCACGCTGCGTGGAGGCGCCGAAAAAATTCTGAAAGGCAGGATCATTGAACAGGTCCTCGAAACCGGACCCGCTGAAGAATCCGCCATCCGGGCGACCGGGAGCTCGGACTCGTACGGTGAGAGGTGTATCCATGGTCAACGAAAGCGTGCCCGGCTTGACCGCCACCAACGCGGTGTGCCAGGTGAACACGATGAACGGCTTGCCGTCGACGATCTCCTCCGTACGCGACGGATTCTCCGGCAACTTGCTCAAGGTGAAGGCATCGCCATTGAGGGTTGGCGGCCCGTTAAGCGAGGCGACCATGCCGTCGCGGGCCCCGACCTGAATGTCGACCGGCACCATCTCGCCCACGTATAACTCGTGCTTCGACAGCCGCAGCCGTACGAACGCGGCGCCCGAGGCGCCCTGCCGCGCGGAACCGGCCGGCAAGGAGGAAGATGGCTGCGCTTGACTGCCTTGGGAAAATCCGCCGGGCACTTGGGCGTTGGGGGCTGATCCCGCGCCCCCGGTTACGGTCAACACCACCGGCTCGGCGCCCGGCAGCGCGCTCGGGATACTGAACACCCCAGCCTGCTGCGCGATGACCTGATAGGTCACCGTGGTTCTGGCGCTCGTGACTCCGTTGATGATCTGCACCTGTTGCGATTGTCCGACGGCGAGAAACTCCAGGCCCGGCACCATCGGCGGCGTAATGGCGGGCATTTCGCTGCCGATCGAGGTAATCGTCAACTGTGCGCTGCCGCCCAGTGCGATGGTCGACGGCTCGATGCTCTGCAATGCAGTGCCCGCCGGCGCCGCAAACGCCAGCTCTGCGATCAGCACCAAGCCCACGATGGCGAACCACGCATTCTGCCCGTACGATTTCACGATCTCACCAATCCTTCGAAGGCTCTTGCGGCCGGGCATCCGCTTCGGAGTTTCCGGCAGACGGCGCGGTGGGAGCGCGACGCTCTTCGTCCTTCACGGAATCGAGCAGCTCGCGGGCTTCCTCCGGGCTCATCTGCCCAGGTATACGCTGCTCATCCCCGTGCTCCGGAGCACCACGATTTTGTGCAGTTTGCGCGTTATCGTCGGCTGCACGAACGGGCCCTTGCTGCGGTTGACCCTGCGCCTGTTGCGGCTGGCCCTGCGCCTGCTGCGGCTGGCCCTGCGCCTGTTGCGGCTGGCCCTGCGCCTGCTGCGGTTGACCCTGCGCCTGTTGCGGCTGACCCTGCGCTTGCTGCGGCTGGCCCTGCGCCTGCTGCGGCTGGCCCTGCGCTTGCTGCGGCTGGCTCT